>Ga0081539_10000477_pt1 | contig 84784 bp, 90 predicted proteins | sample TabmetS4T2R2_FD_71023 | JGI IMG/M metagenome (GOLD analysis project Ga0081539, IMG submission 71023) | Tabebuia heterophylla rhizosphere microbial communities from the University of Puerto Rico - S4T2R2 | ecosystem: Host-associated > Plants > Roots > Rhizosphere ...
GCCGAGGGGGAAGAGCCGGTCGTCTTCGAGCCCGACCCCGCCCTGCAGGCCGAGACCGAGCGGCCCGGCTCCACGCGGATCGGCTGAGAGAAGCGGAGCGGGGGCGGTCGTCCGGCCGCCCCCGGCTCCGAGTATCGGCTAGCTGCGCCTCGGACCCGGGCGATCCGGTATCACGGGTCCGAAATGGCCCGCTACATCCTCACGCGGCTCCTCTGGGCAGGTTTCGTTCTCGTGCTCGTGAGCCTCGTGACCTTCACGATCTACTACGTCCTGCCGCCCGGGGATCCGACGAGTCGGATCCCGCCTGCCCGTAAGGTCTTCAACGGCCCGAGACCTACTCCGGCGCGCCTGGCCGAGGTCAGGCGTCAGCTCGGTCTGGACCGGTCGCTGCCCGAGCAGTACGGGCTCTTCGTCAAGCGGCTAGTCGTGGGCGACGACTGCCCGACCGGAGTCACGGGCTGTGGCTGGCCGGGGCTCGGAATCTCGTACGACAGCCGCACGGCTGTCCGGCAAGAGATCATCGAGCGGGCGCCACGGACGCTCTCCCTCGTCCTCGGCGCGGCCGTCATCTGGCTCGGCTTGGGGATTCCGATCGGGATCGCCTCAGCGCTGCGTCGCCGAACCGCCGTCGACCGGCTTGCGATGGGCTTCGTGCTCTTCGGCATCTCCGCGCCGGTCTTCTGGCTCGGGATCATGGCGCTCTTCATCTTCTGGCAGAAGCTCGGGATCGGCTCGCTCGGAACGGGATATGTGATCCTGCACGACGACGCGAGCGCCTGGTTCCTGCACCTGATCCTCCCGTGGTGCGTGCTGGCCTTGCTCTTCGCCGCCTTCTATGCGCGCATGACGCGCGGGAACGTCATCGACACGATGGGGGAAGACTTCATCCGGACGGCTCGTGCCAAGGGTCTCGGCGAGCGCAATGTCATCGCGAAGCACGGGCTCCGGGCAAGCCTCACGCCGATGGTCACCATGCTCGGGATGGACGTCGCCGTCCTCCTGGGCGGGGCGTTCATCACCGAGCGCGTCTTCAACCTCCAGGGCCTCGGACAGTGGGCCGTGAGCTCCGCGTTCCGCGCCGACTTACCCGCTCTCGCGGGCGTGACGATCACGACGGCCTTCGCGGTCGTGATCCTGAATCTCGTCGTCGACGTCGCCTACGTCTATCTCGATCCGCGCGTGAGGTATTCCTGAGCGCTAGCGAAGCTCGGGGATCGGTCGAGCGCGACCTTCGTCCGGCGAGCGTCGCAGCGCGCGCTCGTGCTCCCGCTCGATCCGTTGTTCCGTCGCGGTGGATCGTAGAGCTCGGCTCCGGTCGCGGAGCTCACGCGACGTTGCGAGCAGGGCCGCGTGCTGCTCGTGCCGTCTTTCCTCGAAACGTGGAGCCATCCGGCTCCTCCCCCCGCACGGCCGCGATGGCCGGGGGGTCAAAGAGGCAAGCGGATTGCGTTGCCGCGAGTGTAGCGAGAACGGCTACGCGTCGAGACGGGTCGCGGTCTCTACACCCGAGCGCTCTCGAATCATCTGCTCGACGACGCTGACCGCGACCACAGCGCGCTGGTTGCCCGCCCGCACCGATTCCCGCAGAGACGCGAGCAACCGCTCGAGGATCTCGATCTCCTCTTCACCCGCACGGACGCGTTATGCCCATCGGCGTGTCGGCTAAGCCAACGTGTTTGTTTCCGTCCCGGACGCCCGAGCGCTCGCGGTTCCGACTCCCTCGCCGTCAGGCTCGTTCGCCTGCTCCTCGAGAACGAAGATCTCGGCCGCGACGTCCGGGTCGAAGGCGACTTGCGAGAGGAACGCGGCCACCTTTCGGCCGGTCGCCTGCTCGACGAGCTCGGTGAAGCGCCCCTCCATCGCGCGCTGGAAGGCGAGGCGTGTGCCTCTGACGGCCTCCTGCTCGCCGGCGTCGAGCAGCGTCCGCTCGACCGGCGTGTAGATGCCCTCGAGGAAGGAGCAGACGTAGTTGCGCTGCATGATGGTGCGCACGCTGTCGGCGCCGCGGCCGTACGCCTCGCGGTGCAGACGCGTCATCCCGTTCGAGATCTCGGCCAGCATTCGACCCCGGTCGAGCTGTCGGGCGTCTTCCATGGGTTCTCCCGGTCCCCGCTCCTCGAAAAGGTCGCCCGGAAGGAAGGAGGAGCGGATCGAGACCGACCTCGCGGGACGCGCGAGGTCACCTTAGCGCGTTCCGGCGTTTTGTCGGCGCTTCAGGCCCGTGGTAAATTCGGACTATCCGGCGCTCGGTTCGCCACACCGGGCCGAATGTCCGGACGCGTTGGTGCAGGGAGCGCCGGCGGTCGTCACGGGCCGCGTGCGAGCCCTCGGTTCAGATCGTCTTGTCCCGAGGAGGCCGCCTTGTGTCCGAGCGACGAGATTCCGGAGGAGGCATTGGAGCTCGAGGGCAGGCTGCTCACCACGCAGCAGCTCTTCCGTGAGGTAAACGAGCGGATCGCCGGTGTCTGGGACGTGGACGAGATGCACGTGCTTTGCGAGTGCGGCGCAGATGAGTGCACGACGCTCCTGGCCGTTCGCGCAGAGGACTACCGTGCGATGCGACGAGTGCCGACCCGCTTCCTCGTGCGCACCGGGCACGAGGCGAGAAGCACGGAGCGCGTCGTCGCGAGCCACGACGGCTACGTCGTCGTCGAGAAGTTCGGGTCGGCGGGGCCCGCCGTCGCGCGCGAACGGCGCGCGCCCGAATAGGCGCGGCGCGGCCGCTCGTCGGAATCAGACGGGTGGAAGCGCCTGGTAGAGCTCGATCGGGTGCCGGACGTTCTTCAGCTTCACGCGTCCGATCCCCCGGAAGTGCACGCCCTTCCCGCCCCGCCACGCGTCGACGACCTCGTCCGTCACGAGGACCTCACAGGGCCTCGCGTACTCGGCCGTCCGTGCCGCGATGTTGATGACGGCGCCGAAGTAGTCGCCGTCCCGCCTGACCATCGGCCCGGCGTTGATCCCGACCCGTCCCGCCGGGAGGTCTGCCCCTCGTAGCCGGTCGACGAGCGCGAGGCCGCCGCGTACGGCCCCGTCGGCGTCGTCGAAGTGGAGCATCACCCCGTCGCCGAGCAGCTTCACGAGGCGACCGCCCGACTCGCCGGCGACGTCCTCGACCGCCTCGATGAAGCGCGCTGCCTGCGTCGCGGCCTCCTCGTCGCCTGCCTCCTCGGCCAGGCGCGTGTAGCCGCTGACGTCCATGAACGCGATCGCCCCCGAACCGTCTGCCGTCGCCTGCCGGTCGGCCGCGAGCGTGGCCTCCAGGGTGAGAACGACCTGTTGGAAGATCGCCTCGTCGACGAAGCGTTCGAGCAGCACGTTCGCCAGACGCCGACCGAGCTCGCGGTACCGCCCGCGCGGACCCGCCGAGGCCGCCAGGATCTGCTGCGGGCTCATTCCGGCCTCGGCGAGGGGCGCCATCACGACGGTGTCGACGAAGTCCCGCTGAGCCGCGACGATGCGCCGGACACCGTCGACGGTCGCGCGGACGGCGCGGATGGCCAGCTCGTCGGGTGCGCCCTCCTCTTTCACGGCGGAGACCAGCTCGAAGAGCTCGGCGTGGTCGGCGCGCACCTGCTCTCCGGCGGGAAGCGCGGACGTTCCGAAGATCGTGGTGAGCCGACGTGCCAGCTCGGGCGACATCGCGAGGCGCTCGACGAGCTCGCTCTGCGTCTCCGGAAGGAGCGGGATCGGCTCGGGAGCAAGCTCGTCCACGAAGTCGAGGGACAGCCGCCCTTCTGCGATCGCCGCGCCGATCGACTCGAACGCCACCCCCGACGTGTGCAGTGCGAGGACGAGCCGAACCCTGCGGATGTCGCTGGCGCGGAAGGTCCCCCCTTCGGGCGCGACGATTCCGAGCGCGACGAGCCGCTCGACCGTCCCCTGCGTCGTTCCGGCGGCGACGGCCACCTCGTCGATGCTCACCCGATGCACCGACGTCATGGTAGGAGGGTTTGGCGAAATAGTGCTCGTCGACGAGGCGGCGATGCTCGTTCCGAGGCAAGGACGCAGGGAGCCCTCGTATCGAAGGAGATACGGGGGCGAGCGAGGACGCCGCATCGGGGCGAGCAGCGCGGCTCGGCGGCATAGCCGCTATTGCGCCGAACCCTCGTAGAGCGATGAGAACGGCGGGCTGGGGGAGTCTTTCCGAGGAACGGAGAGGAGCGCCCTGGGCAGGCCCGACGAGTCGCGAGCGCCGACCTTCACCCTTCGCGGCCCGCTCGCGCGCGCCGACCTGCCCGGCCTCCGTGCGCGGGTCGACGCATTCCTGCGCCGAAGCGGCGATGAGCGGCTCGTCTGTCGGATCGACGCGCGTGTCCGACCTGACCTGGTGGCGCTTGACGCCGTCGCGCGGCTTGGGCTCGAGGCCGTTCGAAGGAAGCGCCCCCTCGTTCTCGTAGGCGTCTCGCCGGAGCTTCGAGGGCTCTTCGCCTTCGCGGGTCTACGAGTCGAGCCGCGGCGGGAGGCCGAAGAGCGGGAAGAGCCTTTCGGTGTCCAGGAACGCGGTGAAGTCGACGACCTGACCACCTGAGAGGGCGAGCACCTGGAGCGCCCACGGGTCGAAGCCGCCGTTCGGACTCGGACGGTACTGGCCGAAGGCGGGCAGGCCGTTCGCCTGGGTCGCGACGAGTCGGGAGCCGCGGCAGCCCGCACCGGGTCCGAACCACCAGCTCACCACGTGATCGCGTCCGCGTAGCCAAAGCGCATAGGGCGGCATCGACTGCGTGGCGTCCTCGTGGAGAAGAGCCGTCAGCGCATCCATGTCGTACGCCTCGAACGCCTCGACGTAGCGCGCGAGCAGCGCACGCTGCTCCTCGTCGTCCGGCTCGAGCGGGTCGCCCGCGCGAATCTCGCTCGCGCCGAGCGTCGCGCGCGCTCGCTGGAGCGCGCTGTTGACGGACGCGACGCTCGTCTCGAGGAGCTCGGCGACCTCGCTCGCCTGCCACTTGAGCACCTCGCACAGGATGAGCGCCGCCCGCTGGCGTGGCGGAAGATGCTGGAGGGCTGCGACGAAGGCGAGCCTGACAGTCTCGCGGGCCTGGGCAACTTCGGCCGGATCACCGTCCCCGACGACGCGGGCATCCGGAACGGGCTCGACCCAGGTCCCCTCGGGAAGCGTCTGGAGGTGCGCGACGTCCGGTTCCCCGGCGGGGCCGAGGTCCATCGGCCGCGCACGCCGTTCGCGACCGCTCAGGAAGTCGAGGCAGACGTTCGTCGCGATCCGGTAGAGCCACGACCGTAGGGCGGCGCGGCCCTCGAAGCGGTCGTACCCCCGCCACGCGCGGATGAGCGTCTCCTGAACGGCGTCCTCGGCCTCGAAGGCCGAGCCCAGCATCCGGTAGCAGTGCGCGGTCAGCTCGATTCGATGCTGCTCGAGCCTGGCTTCGACGTCGCTTCTCGCCGAGGTGGTCTTGGTGACGAGCTCAGCTTCCTGCACACGGCCATCGTAATCGGCGCGGCCCCTTATCTTTTTCGTTACCCGCGCGCCTGCTCGACTAGGCTCCCCTTCGTGCCAGAGCTTCCCCTGACCGGCGGGTGCCTCTGCGGTGGAGTCAGGTTCGAGGTGACCGAGGAGCCGATCCGCGCCGGCTACTGCCACTGCACCCGCTGCCAGAGGCGGACAGGCACGGCGGCGTCGGTTCAGGCGCGGATCCCGCCCGGCTCCCTGCGTATCCTCGAGGGGGAGGAGCTCCTTCGCTCCTTCGACCCGCCCCAGGGCTTCCGGAAGTTCTTCTGCTCGTCGTGCGGGTCGGCGCTTTGGAGTCGCTCCCCCGACGACGAGGGCATCACCTCGATCCGCCTCGGGGCGTTCGACTCCGACCCCGGCATCCGCCCGAGCTACCGCCAGTTCGTCGCGTACGCGGCGCCGTGGGAGCCGCTGCCCGACGACGGGCTTCCGCGCTTCCCCGAAACCGCTTCGTGAGCAGCCCGGCGGGCGATGCGTTCAGCGTCGAGGAGCTGCAGCTCGCGACGCGGAATCACGGTATGCCGCTCGAGGCCCTCCGGTATCCGGTCACCCCGACCGGACTCCACTATCTCCTGACGCACTTCGACATCCCGGCCGTCGAGCCGGCCTCATGGCGGCTCGAGGTGGGCGGCCTCGTCGCCAAGCATTTCTCGCTGACCCTCGACGACGTACGGGCCCGCCCCGCGGAGGAGCTCGTCGCGACGATGGAATGCGCCGGCAACGGCCGAGCGCGCCTGAGCCCGCGGCCGGTCAGCCAGCCGTGGCTGAGCGAGGCCGTCGGGACCGCTCGCTGGCGCGGGACGCCGCTCAGGCCCCTGCTCGACGAGGCCGGCCTCGCCGAGACGGCCGTCGAGGTCGTCTTCACGGGTGCCGACAACGGCTTCGAGGACGGCGTCCCGCACGAGTTCGCGCGGAGCCTCTCGCTCGCCGAGGCGCTTTCCCCCGACGTCCTCCTCGCGTACGAGATCAACGGCGAGCCACTGCCGCCGCAGCACGGCTTCCCGCTCCGGCTGGTCGTGCCCGGGTGGTACGGGATGGCCAACGTGAAGTGGCTGACGCGAATCGAGGTCGTCGACACGCCCTTCACCGGGCCGCAGCAAGCGCGGAGCTACCGCCTTCGCCAGACGGCCGAGGAGGAAGGCGTGCCGCTCACCCGGATGCTTCCGCGCGCCTTGATGGAGCCGCCGGGCGTTCCCGACTTCCTGACGCGCGAGCGCATCGTCCGGCTCGGTTCGATCCCGCTCCGGGGGCGGGCCTGGTCCGGCTGGGCGCCGATCGCGGGCGTCGAGGTCAGCACGGACGGAGGAGAAGCCTGGGAGCCGGCCGAGCTCGAGGACGCTCCGGAGTCGAGGTGGGCCTGGCGCGGGTGGACGGCCTCGTGGGCCCCGGCCGACCCCGGCCGCTACGTGCTCTGCTGCCGCACGCGCGACGAGGCAGGCAACGCTCAGCCGCTCGAGCCGGTCTGGAACTTGGGCGGCTACGCGAACAACGCCGTGCAGCGCATCCCGGTGAACGTCGTCGCCGCTTGACGGTCTATGCGCGTTCCATCCGCTCGACGGGGAGCACGAGCTGGAAGCGCGAACCGTGCGGCTTCGCCGGCTCGTAGAAGAGGTCGCCGTGGTGGGCGCGCGCGTAGGAACGCGCGATTGCGAGGCCGAGACCCGTCCCTGACGCCCTCGCGGAGCTCTCCTTGCTGCGGGAGAAGCGCTCGAACAGGTCGGGGACGAACTCGGGCGCGACACCGGGCCCGTGGTCCTGGACGACCACGCGCAGATGGCGGTCGTTCTGCTCGGCACGGACGACGATCGGCGCCTCGCCGTAGCGCAGCGCGTTCGTCACGAGATTCGTGAGCACCCGCTCGAACACGTTCGGGTCGGCGAAGGTCTCGAGCTGCAGCGGAACGTCGAGATCGACCTTGCCGTCGCCGGCGGCGGGGATCGCCTGGATCACCTCCTCGGCCCGCTCGCGCACGTTGAACTCCGCCTTCGAGATCGGGACGGCCGCGGCGTCGAGGCGAGAGAGATCGAGTAGCTGCTCGATGAGCGCGCCGAGCCGCGATGCCTGCTGCTCGAGGATGGTGTGAATCTGGCGCACGCGCGTCTCGTTCAGGTCGTCTGCGCGTTCGGTGAGAGTCCGCGCGAAGCCCGCGATCGCCGCTACCGGCGTGCGAAGCTCGTGGGCGGCCAGCGAGATGAAATTCGCCTTGAGCTCGTCGGCGTGCTCGAGCACCTTCCGCGCTTCCACCTCCTGGGCGAAGAGACGCGCGCGGTCGAGCGCGATCCCGGTCAGCGCGGCAAGCGTCCTGAGGAGCTCGAGCTCGTCACCCCCGAAGAAGGGCGCGTACGGCGTCGTCCAGACGACGAGCGAGCCTCCCGGCACGTCGAGCTGAAGCACCTCCGAAGAGTCCTCGTCGTCGTCCGGCGGCTCACCTGTCTCGATCGCCGCACGACGCGATTCGGAGACGTTGTGCATGCCGATGATCTCCCCGTCGGCGTTTCGCAGGAGGATCGCCTGCGCGCCGACGATGTCGGCCATCGGCGGCAGAACGCGCTCGGCGATCTCGGCCTGCGTCCGAGCGAGCGTGACGAGCCCGGCGATCGCCCGCTGCAGGCGCTCTTGCTCGGGCCGCCGCCAGCTCAGGCGCACGAGGCGGGGGGGAGCGAGCGCGAGGATGAACACGATCGCGCTCACGAACCCGAGGATCGCGGTCGTCGCGGCAAACACCGAATCGGCGCGCGCGCTCGCCGCAGCGAAGAAGAGAGCGACCGTCAGCGCAGCGGCGGCTCCGGCGAGGAGGCGCATGCGGCGACGCGCGACCGTCGGCTGGCCTCGACCGGCTCGCCAGAGCCGGAGCGCGACGATCACCGAGAGCACGGTCCAGTGAAAGAGGAACGCGGCGAGATACGCGAGGAACCAGAGCGGACGCGGCTCGCCCTCCGCCGGGAAGCGTGGCAGGACGAGCGTCGCGAGCGCGAGCAGGACGGTCATCGCCGAGACGAAGCGCGTGACGCGCTCGGACGGCGGGATGAAGGCGATCGTGAAGCGGTAGAGGAGGTACGGGAAGAGCAGGAGGACGACGATCTCGACCTTCTGGCCGGCGACCTCCCAGAAGCCGTGGGGGTGGCTCGGAAGCAGACGGCCGAGGAGCTCGACGATCCCGAGCGCGCCGAAGCTCGCCGCGGTCCATCGTCCCGCATGCGACCGCCGCATCCGTTCCGGTGCGAGGGCGATCGCAGCCAACACCAGGAAGGCGACGAGGTTGAGCCAGCCGAATACCTGGACGACGCTGCTCAGCGCGACCTCTCTTCCGAAGATCGTACTCGGAGCAACCGCTATGTCCAGGAAAACTTGCGCTCAGGCGGCGCCGCCCGCGTCCGCCGCCGCCTGGACGACCTGGACGAGGTCGGCCTTCCCGATCCGGTTCGAGAGCCTGATCCAGCGCGCGGACGAGGCTCCGGGCGGCTCGACGGTGAGAATCTCGACGACCACGATGCCCTGCCTGGCGAGCTTCGCCGCTTGCCCCGAGCCGATCAGCCGCCCGCGGAACACGACGGCGACGTCGGGCGGCTCGACCGGATCCCCGTCGAGCGGCCGCGTGCGGACGTCGACGTCGAAACCGCTCTGTTCGAGCAGCTCGACGAACGCCGGTTGCCTGGCGGCGATGACGAGTGCGCGTCGCTCGGCCACCGGGGAATAGTCCCCGCCTGCCTCGGCGTTGAAAGCGTTGCCGTTGGGTAACGTCGGGGGCACCATGAGAGCGAAGGCGCTCGACCATGTCGCGCTGTGGGTCGCGCAGAGGGACGAGATCGCGGACTACGTGACGTCGGAGCTCGGCCTGCACGTGATCGACCGCACGGACGCGTTCACGCTCGTGGGCGCCGACGCGCGCCAGGGCAAGCTCACCCTCTTCGACGCCGAGGGACCGAGACGGGCCGGAGCGCTCAAGCACGTCGGGATCCGGGTCAGCGAGGGCAGGGACGGCGACGGCCGCGAGACCGAGGTCGGGGACGGTCTCAGGATCCGCCTCGTCGAGGTCCCGACGACGCTCGAGTACGACCTCGACCACGTCGCGCTCTACTCCGCCCGTCCCGAGGAGACCGCCGAGCGGTACCTGGAGCTCGGCTTCGAGCCGGCCGAGCCGGGCGACGGCGGGATTCCGCGCGTCCAGAGCGGCGGGCGCTTCGTCGAGTTCCATGCCGGCGACCCGGACGGCGGCGAGCGGCCGCTCCTGAACCACCTCGCCGTACTCTGCGACTCCGCCGAGGAGCAGCGCGAGCAAGCCGAGCGCATCGGCCTCGACGTGGCCGACTTCGTGGACGCGCCGAACACGCTCGCCGTCTTCGTCTGGGGCCCGGAGCGCGTGAAGATCGAGTACGTCGAGCACAAGCCCTCGTTTTCGCTCGTCTAGGGCTCGAATGCCCGATCTGGTCGTCGCCGGGGCCGGGATGGCGGGGCTCGCGGCGGCTGTCCGCGCGCGGGAGCTCGGCGCCGAGGTCGTCCTCTACGAGAAGGGTGACCGGCCCGGGGGCTCGATGCTCCTCTCGCACGGGGTCGCCTGGCGCCACCGCGAATGGGAGACGTTTCGCTCCGAGTGCCCGAACGGCGACGAGCGGCTTCAGCGCCTCGTCTACGAGCGCCTCGACGACGCGCTCGGCTGGCTCGAGCGGCTCGCGGGCAGGGGCAGCGTCGTCGCGCGCGAGGGCGACAACCCGAGGACAACGGGGATCAGGTTCGACACGCCCGCCCTCACGCAAAAGCTCGCCGCCCTCGTGCCCGACCTGCGTCTCGGCGAGCCTCTTTTCACGCGTCCCGAGGGCGTGCCCGTCGTCCTCGCCACGGGCGGCTTCCAGGGCGATCGCGATCTCGTCCGCAGGCTGATCACGCCCGAGGCCGACCACCTCTGGCTCCGCGCGAATCCCTGGAGCGCGGGAGACGGCCTTCGTCTCGGGCTGGCCGCCGGCGCGCGGCTCTCCGAAGGCATGGACGAGTTCTACGGGCGCAACCTGCCGGCCCCTCCGGCGCGCGTGACGCCGGACGCCTTCCGGCCGCTGACGCAGCTCTACGCACGCTTCGCCGTCGTCGAGAACGAGGCGGGAGAGCGGTTCGAGACGAAGACGTGGTCGGAGATCGACGTGGCCCAGTGGACGGCGCGGCAGCCGCAGGCCCGAGCCCACTACGTGGTGCCCGACTCCGCGTTTCGCGAGCGCGTCGGCGACTGGACGGTCGGCGAGATGATCGCCGCGGCGGAGGCTGCCGGCGGCCCCGTCGTGAGGGAGCGGGAGACGACCCGAGTCGACGTGACGGCCGGGATCACGACGACGCTCGGCGGCCTCGCCGTCGGCGTCGACCTCGCCGCCGCGGAGGCGATCTACGCCGCGGGGATGGACGCGGGCGGCGTCTCGACGGGCGGCTACTCGAGCGGGCTCGCCTGGGCGCTCGTCAGCGGGCGGCTCGCCGCCGAGAGCGCCCTCAGCGCCTGAGCGGCTCCAGGTAGGCGCAGGGGCGGCCGTCGCCCGGGAGAGGGGACGAGCCGACCTTTGCCACGACGTAGCGGCCGTCGTCGTCGAGGCTGACCTCCGTCCCGGCGCTCGGCGGATCGCCGTCCCGCTCGGCGAGCTCGTACCCGGTCGGTCGGGAGACGAAGAGAAGGTGCTGATCCGCGGCCATCGGCCGGGAATCTAGCTGCTTGCCGTCGCGACGTAGGCCGGCAGAACGACGCGGACGACCGTGCCGCCGTCGTCGCCGGGCTCGACCGACATCCGCGCGTTCAGCACGCGAACCCGCTCTTCGACCGCCTCGATGGAGGCCCGGCGTCGCTCGCCCATGCCGTCGTCCGCCATGTCGAGCACGAGCGAGCCGTCCGGCTGCTCGACGACGGAGATCCCGATGTTCTGAGGGCCGCGGCGGACGGCCTGGTTCAGCGCCTCGCGGATGATCTGGTAGAGGGCGGCCTGCGTCTTCTCCCCGAGCCGCTCGCCCGCGCCCACGTCGGCCGAGACGGTGATGCGGTGCGCGTGCTCGATCTGCTCGCCGAGCGCGCTGACGGCCGCGGCGAAGCCCTGGTCGCGGAGAACCAGCGGTTCGATTGCGAACGAGAGGTCGCGCAGCGAGCGGATCGTTTCGCGCTCGCGCTCGAGCGAGGTCGCGATCACCTTCGCGGCGTCTTCGTAGCGCCCGTCCTCGATCGCCGCGAGCGCGGCGTCGTGCATGAGCGCGATTCCGGACATCGACTGCAGGGGGCCGTCGTGCAGGTAGAGGGAGAGGCGTCGCCGCTCGTCCTGCTCGGCCGTGATGAGGCGGCCGGTGAGGCGTGCCCGCTCGCTCTCGCGCTCCTCGGCATCGACGAGCAGACGCGCGTTCTCCACGCTGCGCGACGCGAAGCCTGCCAGCACCGTGGCGCGCACCACGTCCGCCCGTCGGAACGGCTCCGCGCGCCGAAGCGCGAGCGCCCCGATCGGTTCGCCGCGAACCGCGAGCGGCACGACCATCCCGCCCTCGACGATTCGTGCTTCGCGGCCGGTCGCCTCGTCCACGAAGCGGACCTCGCTCGCGCGGAAAAGCCGGCGGGCTTCGTCGCACGTCCGCTCCACGATCGCGTCGGCATCGAGCGTGCTCGAGACGGCTGCGATCGAGTCGACGAGCGACTCGAGGAAGGCGGCCTCGGCATGGAGCGCTCCCTCGGCCGACTCGTGCCGGCGGCGTTCCGAGACGATCAGGTAGACGGCGAACGCGCCCGCGAACGCGGTCGCCGCGACGAGTCCGACGGCAGCGAGGACGGCCGAGTCGACCGCGAACCCGACCGCGCCGGCGAGGGCTGCCGAGACCGTGCCGCCGACGAGGAGGGCGGCGATGTTCCAGGACGGAACGCTAGTCGATGATCGCTTCGCGAAGCGCGATGGCGACTGCATGGGTCCGCGTGTCTGCCTCGAGCTTGGCGAGGATGTGCCGCACGTGGCTCTTCACGGTCTCCTGGCTGATGAAGAGCCGGCCCGCGACGTCGGCGTTCGACATGCCGTCAGCGAGGAGCTGGAGGATCTCACGCTCCCGCTGGGTGAGCATCTCCTCGCGCTCGCGCGTGAGGAAGTCGGGCATGAGCGCCGGGTCGACGTAGCCGTCTCCGGTGGCGACCTTCTCGATCGCGCGGAGGAGCGTCTGGTGCGGGGCCTCCTTGAGGATGTAGCCCTTCGCACCCGCCTCGAGGCCGCGCGAGAGGAGGCTGCGCTCGCCGTAGGCCGTGAAGATGAGGACGGACGTCTGCGGGAGCTTGTCCGAAAGCACCTTCGTCGCCTCGAGGCCGTCCATGCCCGGCATGCGCACGTCCATGATCACGACGTCGGGCCGGCGGCGCTCGGCGACCGCGACCGCGCTCGCGCCGTCGCTCGCCTCGCCGACGACGCGAATGTGCGGCGACCGCGAGAGCGAGAGGCGGAGGCCCTCCCGCACGACCTCGTGGTCGTCGGCGATGAGACAGGTGATTTCAGTCGGCAACTGGCGGCTCCGAGGATGTTATTCGGGTGAAAGGACGTAACCCTTTAGGGGCAATTTGCTCATCCCTCGTCCCGGGGCCCGGCCGCGACCGGTAGCTCGAACGAGAACTCCGAGCCCGACCCGGGCTTCGAGCGCACCCGGATCTCGCCCCGCATCCTGCGGAGGAGCTGGCGCGCGATGAAGAGCCCGAGCCCGGTGCCGGGCACACCGCGCGACAGGTTCGGGTCGAGCCGGTGGAACCGCTCGAAGATCCGCTCCTGCTCCTCGGGCGGAATCCCGAGGCCCTCGTCGCGAACGACGAACCGAACGCGGTCGCGGTTCGGCTCGAGCGCGATCTCCACGTCACCGCCGTCGGGCGAGTACTTGACCGCGTTGTCGACCAGGTTGACGAGCACCTGCCGGAGCTGATCCGCGTCGGCTTCGACGAGCGGGATCTCGTCGGGGGCCTTCACGGTGACCGAGACGTTCGCCGGCATGTGGGTCCGCATCGAGGCCACGATCTCCTCGGCGAGCTCTCTCGGCGCGCAGCCCATGAGCTCGGTCTCGATGCGCCCGTCCGCGAGGTGGCTCGTCCAGAGGATGTCGTTCACGAAGCGCGCCAGCCGGTCGGCTTCGCGGTTGACGATCTCCAGCAGCTGCGTCCGCTGCTCCTCGGGCAGGGTTCGCCGGCGCAGCGTGAGCGCCGCGCCGTAGACCGCGGCGAGCGGCGTCCGGAGCTCGTGCGAGACGGTCGCGATGACCTCGTCCTTCAGCCGGTCGAGCTCCTGCAGCCGCTGAACCTGCTCTCGCTCGCTGGCCAGCAGGCGTTCGAGGCGCGCACGGAGCGCGACTACGAGCCCACCCGCGATGCCGAGCGTGCTCACGAGGATGAACCAGATGAGCATCGCCGACCCGGCCGGCTTGTGGAGCGCCAGGACGGTGCCGACGCCGGCCGCGATTACGCCTATCTGCGCCAGCACGTGCGCCGGAGAGAAGAAGTAGCTCGCATACAGGACGACCCAGAAGTAGAGAAGCCGGTAGGCGGTGCCGTTCGCGCCGCCGTAGAAGAGCGCGACCGAGATCAGCGCGGTGCCGGCGGCCGTCAGCGCCGAGAACGCCCACAGAGGGAACCGGTCGCCCGCCGCGAGGTTGAGCGCCGCGAGCCCGTACGCGGAGATCGCGGCCGCGAGAATCGCCGGCTCTGACCGACCGGGACTCGGAAGCGCGAGCGAGACGAGCCCGATCGTCGCGCCGAGCCCGAACAGGACCGCGCCGGCCCGGGCCATCACGCTCGCGTCGGCCGTACCGCTGCTCGCGCCGATTGGTCGCAGCAACCGCTTCACGCTCCTCGGGTTGTAGCGGCTGGCGCGGTTGTCTGCGGACCGCGCGCGGAGATCGGCCAGAGCGGCCGCTATCCTTGTGAGTCACAACCTTGGACGAGATTCCGCCTAGTACCCGCGCCCCGGAGAACGGGGCGTGATCACTTTCCTCCAGATCGTTGCGGTTCTCCTGATCGTTTTGGGGAACGCGTTTTTCGTCGCGGCCGAGTACGCGCTCGTAACCGCGCGGCGATCTCACCTGAACGCCCTCGCAGCCGCCGGAAACCGGCGAGCTCGGATCGCGCTTCGGATCATGGACAGCCCGATCCGTTTCATCGGGACGGTCCAGCTCGGGATCACGGCGTTCTCGATCTTGCTCGGTGCCGTGGGCGAGCCGCTCCTCGAGCACTTCCTCGACCCGCTGCTCGCGGCCACGGTCTCCTTCGCGCTCTCCTTCGCGATCGTCACCTATCTGCATGTGACACTCGGCGAGCTGGTGCCCAAGGCCGTCGCACTGAGCAAGGCCGAGTCGACGGCCCTCTGGGTCGCGCTCCCGATCGAGGGGTTCTACGTCGTGACCTATCCCCTCGTTTGGTTCCTGCAGGAGTCCGCGAACGCGTTCACTCGCCTGTTCGGAATCGAGCCCGCGCCGGCCGGAATCGTGGCGCAGTCCGAGGAGGACATCCGGCTGATCGTCGGGGCCGCCGAGGACACAGGTGTGATCGAAGAGGCGGAGGAGGAGATGCTCTACAAGGTCTTCGACTTCGCGGACAAAGAAGTCCACGAGGTCATGGTCCCGCGGCCGGAGGTCGTCGCGCTCTCCGTGGCTCTTCCTCCGCACGAGGCGCTCGCCGCGCTGATCACGTCCCCGTACACGCGCTACCCGGTCTACCGGGAGTCCCTCGACGACGTGATCGGCCTGCTGCACGTTCGCGATCTCTTCTCCGCGCTGTACGAGGACGGGCTCGAGAACGTCCGGATCGACGAGCTCGTCCGGGCCGCCTACGTGGTGCCCGAGCACAAGGATCTCGGCGCCCTCCTGGCCGAGTTTCGCCGCACCAACCAGCACATGGCGATCGTCGTCGACGAGTACGGGTCGATGCAGGGAATCGTGACGCTCGAGGACCTGCTCGAGGAGATCGTCGGCGAGATCGAGGACGAGTACGACCTCCCCGACGAGTCCGTTCAGCGGCTCGACGAGAAGCGGATCCGGATCGACGGGACGTTCCCGGTCGACGACTTCAACGAGCAGTTCGGCCAGACGCTCCCGATGGACGACTACCACACGGTCGCGGGCTTCGTCTTCGGCGCGCTCGGCCGGGCTGCCGAGGTCGGAGACGAGGTTCATCACGACGGGCTCCGCTTCGAGGTCGTCCAGGTCGACGGGCCGCGCATCGAGCGGCTCGACGTCGAGTTTCTCGAGCCGGAGTCGGTTCCCGAGCACGAGCCCATTCCGGCCGAATAGCCTGGGCCGCGTGGAGTTCCACCACGTCGGGATCCCGACTTCGCAGAAGCGCGAGGGCATGCGCTTCCTCGAGGTCACGCGCGTCTGGCTCTCGGCGATCGACGCACACCCGTTCCGGGTCGAATGGCTCTGGTTCGAGCCGGACAGCCCGGCGCCGGAGCTCGTCCGCACGGTTGCGCACGTCGCGTACGCCGTCCCGAGCCTCGAGGAGGCGATGGAGGGCCACGCGGTGATCTCCGAGCCCTTCGACGTCTGGGGCGAGGTCCGCGTCTCATTCGTCGAGGTCGACGGTGCGCCGGTCGAGTTCCTAGAGATCTACTCGTAAAAAGCCAGCACGGCGAGAATCACGTAGAAGCCGACGAGGGCCACGCCCTCGAACTGCGTTCCCTCCCCGTCGCCCGTGATCTGCCACACGGTGATCGCCATCAGCGCGAGGGCGCCCACGTAGACGCCCGGCACGACGAACGTGAGCCGGGTGTCGAACGCGAGCGAGATCAGAACGAGCGCGGGGAAGAGGAAGACGGCGATCTGGGCGACGGAGTTCGTGATCACAGAAACGGCGAGGTCCGCCTGTCCCTTGGCCGCCAGCGTGATCCCTGCCACGTTCTCGACCGCGTTGCCGGCGATCGCCACGATCACGATGCCGGTGAACGCGCGCGAGATCCCGATCTCCTCGATCGCGGGACCGAGGGCGTCCACGAACCATTCGGACACGAGTGCGGCTCCGACGCCGCTCACCGCGAGCAGACCGACGGAGACCGCCAGCGGCATCCCGGTGGCGCGCTCCTGCGGCCCTTCGATCGCCGGCTCGGCGCGCGGTCCCAGGAGATAGGAGTAGAGCCACGCGGCGTAGATGAGCAGGAGGACGACCGCGCCGACGGTCGAGATCGCCACCCGGTGCATGCTCGCCCGGTCGCCGACCGAGTCCGAGAGCCCGAGCAGGACGATGATGAAGACGGCGAGCAGGAGCAGCGTGGCCGTGTCGTTGGGGAGTCGCGGACGGAAGCGCATGACGTGGTCGTCCGACGCGCTCGCGCCCGAGAAGAGCGCAAGGCCGAGCACGAGCAGCGCGTTCGCGAACAGCGAGCCGAGGATCGACGTCTGGGCCACGACGACCTCGCCCGCCGAGAGCGCGAAGAGAACGACGAAGAGCTCGGGGAGGTTGCCCAGGGTCGACTGCAGGAGGCCTGTTACGGCCGGGCCGAACCGCTCCCCGACTGCTTCAGTGGCGAACGAGACGATCCACGCGAGGCCGGCGAGCGCCGCCGCGCCAACGACGAACGTGACGACATCCGACGTCCCGGTGAAATGGAGCACTCCGGCGAGCGCTGCGAGGGCCGCGCTGCCTCCGAGCAGAGCCAGGCGCAAGTGGCTGAGCCCGCCGACCACGGGCGCCACGATAAGCGTTGGAAACCTTCGCGCGACCCTCTTACGGACGCGGGAGCGAGCTCGTGTTCACGACCCGGAAGTCCGAGCCCTTCACGCGTCCCAGCGCATGCAGGTCGTCGTTGTCCCAGCGGGGATCCGGCGCTCCCGAGACGTACCAGCTCGAGCCGTTGTCGGCGACGATCATCCCGTAGCGCTTGAGCGCCCGAAGAACGACCTGCGCCTGCGGCGGGAAGCCTGCCACCGGATAGCTGCCCCGCAGGCGAAGCCGGAGCCCCATCGGCGGAAGACACCTGCACGTGTACGGCGAGGCGAAGTGCCGCGCGGGATAGACGTAGGCGCGCCGGCTCTTCCTGACGGTGAAGCGGAGTGCGTGGTCGATGACGCCGCTCGCGACCTCGTCGTAGCGAGCGAGCCCCGGAAAGATCGGGAGGCCCGCGGCGTCGGCCGACGTCCATCCGGCCGGGCGAAGCGCGTTCGACGTGAGGTCCCACCTCGCGCCCGAGCCGGCCGTCCAGGGGGGAGTCGAGCCGGGATAGAGCGAGAAGAGCTCGTGCAGCGTGCACGTGTCGCGGTCGACGAGGATGGCGTGCCGGTCGCCCGTCGAGCTCGCGCCGCCCTCGATCGCCACGCCGGACGGGATCGGGTAGGGGGCGGGGTCGCTCTCTTCAGCGTAGTCGAAGGCGACGTCCGAGAGCGGGGTCGACGAGTCGACGACGGTGATCGGGATGCCGATCGGGCCGCCGTCCCAGAGGCCGGAGCCGAAGTCGGCGTGCAGGTGCAGATCGGCGCCGATCGAGCGCACGATCCGGTCCGAGCTCGCAGCGACCGGGAGACCGTCCACCCGGACGTTCCACCAGTTGTCGGCCGGGAAGATCGGACACGAGGGCGCCTCGGGAAGCGGGCTCGCGTGCGCTGGCGCGGCGAGGCCGAACGCGACCAGCGCGACGACGAGCGAGCGGCGAAGCGGCATGGATCTTGTGTCGGCGCCGGCGGGAGTGCCGGCGATCCCTCAACGGGACGAGGCCGAGCCGGCCTCCACGACCGCCCCGCGTTCGACGACGGCGATCTCGCCCTCGCCCTCCTCCACCCGCGCCTCCGGCTCGATGCGAGCTCCGGCGTCGACGATCGCGCGCTCCACAACGGCCCCCGCCTCGATTCGCGCGTCCTCGAAGACGACGGCGTCCCGGACTGTCGCGCCCTTCGCGACGGAGACCCCCGGGCCGAGCACGGAACCACGCACGTCGCCCTCCACCTTCGCCCCGGGAGAGACGAGCGCGTCCTCGACCAGCCCTCCGCCGACGCGGGCGGGCGGTCGGTCCGGCGCGCGCGTGAGAATCGGCCACTCGGCGTCGTCGAGATCGATCGGTGGATCGTCCCGGACGAGCTCCATGTGAGCCTGCCAGTAGCTCTCGACCGTCCCGACGTCGCGCCAGTAGCCGTCGAGGCGGTGCTCCCACGTCGCTCCGTGCTCGACGAAGTGGGGGAGCAGCGAGTCGCCGAAGTCTTCGAGCCCGGAGTCGTCGCCGCCCGCGTCGGCAAGGTCGTCGAGGGCGTCGAGGAGCGTCCGTGCGGTGTACACGAAGACCTCGGTCGTGACGAGATCCGTGCTCGGCTCGTCGGGCTTGTAGGCAAACCCGGTCACGCGTCCCGCCCCGTCGACCTCGACCGTGCCGAAGCGACCAGCCTCCTCCGGGCGGACTCGTGTCGTCACGAGCGTGGCGTCGGCGTCGCGCTCGCGATGCGTCGCGAGCACGTCGCGGTAGTCGAGCCGGTAGACGTGGTCGGCGCTCAGCACGAGCAGGAGGTCGGGATCGAACTCCCGGATCTCCGCGCGGTTTCGATAGAGGGCGTCGGCATTTCCCTTGTACCAGCCCTCCTCGTCCTCCGGGCCGAGCGTCGGGTGCACCTGGCGCAGGCCTCCGTACGTCCGGTCGAGGTCCCACGGGCGGCCGTTCGCGACGTGCTCCGTGAGCTCGCCCGGGTTGTACTGCTGGAGGACCCAGACGTCGGAGACGAGGCTGTTGTGGCAGTTCGAGAGCGGGAAGTCGACGAGCTTGTAGACGCCGGCGAACGGCATCGCGGGCTTCGCCCGTGTCTCGGTGAGGACACCGAGGCGCCCGCCCGCGCCGCCTGCGAGAACGAGCGCGAGAACGCGTCCCCGCCTGGCCTTCATCCGGTCAGGTGCCCGCGAGGGCCGTCGTGCGCGCCGCCAGCTCGACGTCGCGCTCTGTGATCGCCCGCTTCACATGCGTGCGCCAGCGGACCGTCACGGCGTTCCAGCTGATCGCGATGTCGGGGTGATGGTTCTCTTCCTCGGCGAGAGCGGCGAGACAGTTCACGAAGGCGATCGCCTCGGCGAAGCTCGCGAAGCGGAAGCCGCGCTGTAACGCGCCCGAGACCTCGTTCCACCCCTCCGGGTACTGCACGGCGAGAGTATCCCCGACCTGCGAAATTCACCGGCAGGCGGAATCACACGTGCGCGCGCCTGTGGGACGCGCACCCGATCGTGATCCGTCGCCGTCCGCGTTACGTCGCGTCGACGGGAAGCGGCTCGATCTTTCCGCCGGCGATGCGCCAGCCGGCGAGCTCGCCGGTGTGGAGTGCGAGGATCACGTACGGCCGGTCCTCCCAGAGCCCGATGTTCTCGACGTCCGTGCGTGACGGTCGAGGAGGGCTCGAGAGGTGCGAGTGGAAGACGGCCAGCTCGTAGCCCTCGTCCTCGAGGAACCACGTCTCCGGATCCACCTTGAGCTCGAAGCGATACGGGCTTGCAGACTCGTTCTCGCCGCGGATGTAGCGCTCGGCGACGCCGTCGCGAAGGGCGATCAGGCCGCACGCTTCGTTCGGCTTCTCCGCCTCGGCGTGCTCGACAAGCCGGTCGCGGACCCCCGCAGGGATCACCACTTTCGTCCCCGCGACCCACCCCCGAACGGGGTCACCACCAGAGCTTGTCTTCCATCCCCGGCTCGACGTCCTGGAGCGGCTGTGTCCAGAACGGGGCCGAGAGGTACTTCCAACCGGCGTCGGCGAGCACGCAGACGACCATGCCCTCGCCGAGCTCGGCGGCGATCCTGCGCGCGACGTGCACGACGGCGCCCGACGAGACGCCCGCGAAGATTCCCTCGCGGTCGAGCAGGAGGCGGAGCGCGCGCACGGACTCCTCGTTCGAGACGAGCAGCTTCCGATCGAGCTTCGAGACGTCGAGGATCGGCGGCACGTAGCCGTCCGCGAGCGATCTGAGCCCGTAGACGAGATCGCCCTGGAGCGGCTCGGCCGCCGTGACCAGGACGTCCGGGAAGCTCTCGCGCAACCGTTCGCCCGCGCCCATGAGCGTGCCGCCCGTGCCGAGACCGGCGACGAACGCGTCGACCTGGGGGAGCGCCTCGGCGATCTCCGCGCCCGTTCCGTCGTAGTGGGCGAGGGGGTTCGCGTCGTTCGCGTACTGGTTCAGCATCACGTACCGATCGTCCGCGCCCGCCAGCCGTTGCGCCAGGCGGACGGCGCCGTTCGAGCCCTCGGAGCCCGGCGAGAAGACGACGTTCGCGCCGTAGAGCTCCAGTAGCTTCACACGCTCCGGCGTCGCGTTCTCGGGGAGCACGCACGTCAGGCGGTAGCCCTTGAGCTTCGCCACGAGCGCGAGCGAGATGCCCGTGTTCCCGCTCGTCGGCTCCAGGAGCTCCTGACCCGGCTCGAGCTCGCCTGCGGCCTCGGCCGCATCGACGAGCGCGACCGCTACCCGATCCTTGATCGAGCCCGTGGGGTTCTGACCCTCGAGCTTCGCGAAGATGCGCACCTCCGCGCTGGGAGCGAGGCGGGGAAGCTCGACGAGCGGAGTCCGGCCGATCGACTCGAGCAGCGTTCGGCCGGCGACGAGCTCGTGCTCTCCGCCCGCCATCGCAGGCAGCAGGATCACGGTCGATCCGTCGCTGACGGGCGTCTCGACACCCTCGAGCGTCCGGACGTCCTCGCTGTTCACGTAGACGTTGACGAAGGGCGCGATGTCGCCGTCCTCGAGGACTTGACGCCCGAGCGCGGGAAAACGCTCTTCGAGGTCGGCGAGCACCTCGCGCAGCGTCGCGCCGGACGCTTCGACCTCACGGGCTCCTGCGACCTCCGCGCGGAGGGTGGGGGGAATGCGGACTCGGATCACCGGACGACGGCTCCGCTCGCGCGGGGCGCCGCGCAGAACTCGACGTAGTCCACGTACTCCGTGATGCTCGGGTTCTCGCCGCAGACGGGGCAATCGGGATCGCGCCGGAGTGCGACCTCCGTGAACGTCGTGGTCAGGGCGTCGAAGAGGAGCAGCCGCCCGACGAGCGGGTCGCCGGCGTCGAGGAGGAGCTTGATCGTCTCGTTCGCCTGCAGCGACCCGATGATGCCCGGAAGGACGCCGAGGACACCGCCCTCGGCGCAGCTCGGGGCCAGCTCCGGCGGAGGCGGCTGCGGGAAGAGACAGCGGTAGCACGGGCCCTCGTGCGGCTTGAACACCGTCGTCTGACCCTCGAAGCGGTAGATCGAGCCGTGCACGACCGGCACGTCGTGCCAGACGGACGCGTCGTTGACCAGGTAGCGCGTGGGGAAGTTGTCGGCTCCGTCGACCACGACGTCCCAACCCTCGCCGAAGATGCGATCGGCGTTCTCCGACGTGAGCCGCTCGCGGAAGATCTTCACGGTGACGTCCGGATTGAGCGCCTCGATCGTCCGCTGCGCCGACTCGGCCTTCGAATCGCCGAGCCGCTCGGTCGAGTGGACGATCTGCCGCTGGAGGTTGGTCTCGTCGACGGCGTCGTCGTCGACGATCCCGAGCGTGCCGACGCCCGCCGCGGCGAGGTAAAGCGAGGCTGGAGAGCCGAGACCGCCGGCGCCGATGAGGAGGACCCTCGAGTCGAGCAGCTTGAGCTGCCCCTCCTCGCCGACCTCGGGAATCAGGAGATGCCGGCTGTACCGGCGGCGCTTCGCCTCGTCGAGGCCGCGGGGGAGGTCGAACGAGAAGCCGTTGCGCTTCCAGTCGGTAAAGCCCCCGGCGAGCGAGTACGCCCGCTCGTAGCCCAGCTCTTCGAGCGTCTTCGCGGCGAACGCCGAGCGGTTGCCGGCGGAGCAGTAGAGGAGAACGGGTCGCTCACGATCCGGTGCCACAGTCTCGATCCGCGACTCGAGGGACCCCCGCGGGAGGTGGACGGCGCCGGGAATGTGCCCCTCTTCCCACTCGTCCCGCTCGCGGACGTCCACGATGGCAGGCTGCTCGCGCGAGATCAGAGCCTGCGCCTCGGATGCGGAGACCTCGGCGATCTCGCCGCGAACCTGCTCCAGCAGCTCCCGATACGTCGCCATGTCGCTTCAAAGAGTATAGCGGTCGTACGCCTGCCGCCGGGGGCTACGCTCGACGCGTGTCGGATCGCCTGCGAACGCGCCTGATCGTCGCCTTCGCAGCGCTCTGCGCGGCGGCTCTCGTAGTGGGCGGCACGCTTCTGCAGAGTCGCGGCGAGGGCTCCCGAGAGCCCGCCGAGACAACCGCGCCCCTCGACCCCGACTCCCCGGCTTTCCTCGCGGCAGAGTCGAGGCGGCATCCCGAGATGGCCCCGGGCCGGCCGCCGTTCGTCGCCGACATCGCCGTCCCGCGCCCGCTCGTGGGAAAGAGGGTCTCGGCGGCGCTCCCGGAGCTACGGACGCGCGCCGAGAGCGGCACCGCACGAGACTGGATCCTGTACGGCACCTTCCTGCAGCGGGCGGGCCGGCCCGTGTCGGCGCGCCGCGCGTTCGACCGGGCGCTCGCGCTCGCCCCGAAGAGCGTCGAGGCGCGCACGGCGGCCGCGGTGGGCCACTTCGACAAGGACGATCCGTCCCGGGCGTTCTCCGAGCTCGGCCCGCTCACGAGGAGCCATCCACGCGCTCAGGTCGTGCGGTATCACCTCGGGATCATGCTGCTGTGGCTCCGGCAGGTGCCCGAGGCGCAGCGCCAGCTCCGCCTTGCGAAAGCCGTAGCGCCCCGCAGCTTCTACGGCCGCGAAGCCGCGCGCGTGCTGAAAAAGCTCCTGGAGATTTAGGACTTCCAGCGTCTCAAAATGGGCCGCTCGGCCCATAGCGGCGGCATTCGGGCCGTGCGAAAGTCGCCTCTGCCACGACCGAGAATCGGCACAGCAAGGCGTTGACCGGGGGGCCGGGCCCCCCTACGGTCAGAGAGGGGGTCAGGTGAAGGCAGTGGAGGAGGGGCAGGTGAGTGGGGCCGGGACGCTGATGCTGGACGCCGACGACGCTGCGGCGGCTCTCTTACGGAGCGGGCAGGAGGCCGGCTTCCTGCGTCACGACGAGATCACCCTCGTCCTCGAGGAGCTCGACCTCGACTCCGCGCAGGTCGACGAGTTCTACCAGGCTCTCGACGAGAGCAACATCGAGATCGTCGACGTCGCCGCCGCCCGGCCCGGCCTCGACCTGGAGCCCGAGGCGCGCGAGATCTCGACCGACGCTCTCCAGCTCTTCCTCAAGGACATCGGCAAGGTCGCCCTGTTGACCGCCGCGCAGGAGGTCGAGCTCGCGAAGCGCATCGAGCGAGGCGATCACCGCGCGAAACAGAAGATGGTCGAGGCGAACCTCCGCCTCGTCGTGTCGATCGCGAAGAACTACCGCAACCAGGGCCTCCCGTTCCTCGACCTGATCCAGGAGGGCACCCTCGGACTCGTGCGGGCGGCGGAGAAGTTCGACTACCGCAAGGGGTTCAAGTTCTCGACGTACGCGACGTGGTGGATCCGGCAGGCCGTGGCCCGGGCCCTTGCCGACAAGGCGAGGACGATCCGCATGCCGGTTCACGTCGTCGAGAAGCTGAACAAGATCGGCCGCGCCGAGCGAAAGCTCCTCTCCGAGCTCGGACGCGACCCTTCCTCGCTCGAGATCGCGCTCGAGCTCGAGCTCGACCTGAACGAGGTCGAGCAGATTCGCCGGACGTCGCAGGCGCCCGTTTCCCTCGAGAAGCCGGTCGGCGACGACGAGGAGTCGGAGTTCGGTCACTTCCTCGCCGACGCGACGGCGACCGCACCGGACGACGCAGCCGACGTCGCGTTGCGAAAGGAGACGCTGAGGCGCGTCCTCGGCACGCTCTCGCACCGCGAGCGGCGCGTGCTCGAGCTTCGCTACGGGCTCGACGGCGAGCACCCGCGCACGCTCGACGAGGTCGGGCGGACGTTCAACGTCACGCGCGAGCGCGTGCGGCAGATCGAGAACCAGAGCCTGAAGAAGCTCCAGGCGCTCGCGGACTCGCAGAGGCTGCGCGACGTCGCCTGACGAGGCGGAGCGCCTCGGCGGAAGCTGCCTCTGCGGCGGCGTCCGCTTCGAGGTCACGCACTCGTTCGTCCGCGCGAACCACTGCCACTGCTCGCGCTGCCGGAAGCACTCGGGGACGTTCGGGCTGACTCAGGGCCGAGTGCCGCAGGACGGCTTCCGGCTGCTGGCCGGCGAGGAGCTTCTCCGCGTCTACCGGCCCGAAGGCGGGATGGCGAAGGTCTTCTGCACCGAGTGCGGCTCGAGCCTCTTCGGGGGAACGTGGCCGGACGGGCCCGAGGTCTCGATCAGGCTCGGCGCATTGGACGGCGACCCGGGCGTCCGCCCGCAATACCACTCACACGTCGCCTCGAAGGCGTCGTGGGACGAGATCTGTGACGACGGACTGCCCCGCTACCCCGGGAACCCGCCGGCGAAGTAGGTCTCGAACGCCGCCTGTGCGGTCGGTTCGAAGGGCGAGACGCGAATCGTCGACCCGGGATCTCCCGGGCCGCAGAAGTCCACGGCCGGGCCGAGGGCGATAGAGAGTCGCGCAGAATCGCCTCGGCCCCCGAGCTTGACAAACGCCCGCGTCGCTCGTGCGCGGACGCCGAGGTCGCATCGGTATTTCGCGAGCGCGAAGAACGTCCGGCCGCCCGGCCGGAGCGACACCGAAGGCGGGCCCGCGGCCGGCACGCCGCGTCGCTCGCGTCGGAACCGGAACGGCAACGCACGGCCCTTCTCCGTCACGAGCTCGACGCGCGGGTAGCCGGAGAGCGAGCAGCGTCCTCGACCGTGGTTGGTGAGGACGAGGTACTGCCAGGTGTGACCGGTTGCTCCTGTCGACGATCCGCGCGCAAGGCCGAGTGCGCCGATCGGGCAGGGGTCGAACGCGGCTCCGCTCCGGACCGCTCGATCGGTCGGCGCCAGCAGCGCGAGGAGCGTGACCAGGACGACGGAGAGCACGACGAGGCGAGTATCACAAACGGTGACTCGGGCCCAGCCGTGCGAAGGCCGTCAGAATGCTCGCCGATGACGACCCCGGAGCCCGATCCAGCCTGGCTCGAGGAGCTCTTCGAGTGGCTCCGGATCCCGAGCATCAGCGCCGACCCGTCTCACGCCGACGACGTCCGGCGCGCGGGCGAGTGGGTCTGCGACTTCGTGCGGCGGGCGGGAGGGGAGGCCGAGCTCGTCTCGACGAACACGCATCCACTCGCCGTCGGCGAGATTCGGGCCTCGTCGGGGGACGCCGAGGCCCCGACCGTCCTTCTGTACGGACATTTCGACGTTCAGCCCCCGCCGCCGCTCGAGCTCTGGGAGTCTGAGCCCTTCGAGCCCGAGGTCCGCGACGGCTACATCTACGCGCGCGGCGCGATCGACGACAAGGGGAACGCGTACCTGCTCCTGAAAGCAGCCTCCGAGCTCGCGGCCGCGGGCGCCCTCCCGGTCAACGTGCGCGTCGCGTTCGACGGCGAGGAGGAGATCGGCGGCCACTCGATCGTGGACTTCATCACCGCGGACGAGCGAGGCGCCGACGTGTGCCTCGTCTTCGACGGCGGGATGCCGCGGCCGGACGTGCCGGCGTTCGCCCTGGCCGTTCGGGGCCTCGTCTACTACCACCTCCGGGTTCGCACCGGCGAGCGCGACCTCCACTCGGGCCTCTTCGGCGGCGGTGCGCTGAACGCGATCCATGCCCTCATGTCCATCCTCGAGCGGGTCGTCGCCGTCCCTGCCTCCCTCGAGGAAGGCGCGATTCCTCCAACCGACGAAGAGCTCGCCGGCTGGGCGAAGCTCGAGCCCGGCGCCGAGGTGCTCGCCGAGTCGGGCGCGACGCCGATCAGCCCCGAGGCCGCCGACGAGTTCTACCTCCGGACCTTCGCCGGGCCGGCCGTGGACGTGAACGGCGTCGCCGGGGGCGAGCCGCAGCTGCAGAAGACCGTTCTTCCGGTCACGGCGGAAGCCAACGTCTCGATGCGCCTGGCGCCTGGCCAGGAGCTCGAAGCCATGGCCGGCGAGTTCGAGCGGCTCCTGCGCGAGGGATGCCCGGCGGGCGCCGAGCTCGAGATCGAGCGCTTGTCCGCCGGCAAAGGCGGCCTGATCCCGCCCGACTCGCCTGCGGTTCAGCTCGCGCAGGACGCGTTCGAGCGGACCGTGGGTGCGCGACCACTCCTCTTGCGAAGTGGAGGATCGATCCCGGTCGTCCCGGCGCTCGCGGACAAGGCGATCCCGACGATCGTCACCGGCTTCGCGCTACCGGATGCGAACATGCACTCGCCGAACGAGCGCATGCTCGCACGCTACGTGCCGCTGGGGGTGGCAACCGCGAAGGAGACCCTCACGGGCTTCGCGGAGCTTTGACCGACTACCGGTAGCGGTAGACGATGCGGCCGCGGCTCAGGTCGTAGGGCGAGAGCTCGACCTTGACCCGGTCGCCGAGGAAGATGCGGATCCGGTAGCGCCGCATCTTGCCGGCCGTGTAGCCGAGGGTCTCGTGGCCGTTGTCGAGCTTGATCCGGAACATGCGGTTCCGGAGCGCCTCGACGACCTCGCCCTCCATCTCGATTTTCTCTTCCTTGGTGGAGATCTTCCGCTCCCCTAGGACTGAACGACGTTCGTCGCCTCGGGGCCCTTCGTCCCCTCACGAACTTCGAACTCGACTTTCGCGCCCTCGTTGAGGGTCTTGAAGCCGGTTCCCTCGATGTTCGAATGGTGGACGAAGATGTCCTTCCCGCCCTCGTCGGGCGCGATGAACCCATAGCCCTTCGTGTCGTTGAACCACTTGACGGTACCGCTTGCCAAAGAAATCACCTCCCTACCACTTCACGAACGGGTATGGAAGGCTCGCTTCGCAGTACTCGCTCTCGTCTTGCTTTCGTCATCGGGAAGGTAGCGGATTTCGCGAGGCGTCGAGCGTTACGCGCTCAACGACGCAGTAACCCCGGCGTGCGAGTGGTCGTGCTCGGGCACGAGCCACTCGTGCCCGAACTTGCGCATCGCGTCGATCACGGGAAGGAGCCCCTCGCCCTTGGGCGTGAGCCGGTACTCGACTCTCGGCGGACGCTCGGCGTAACTGCGCCTCATGAGGATCCCTTCCTGCTCCAGCACGCGCAGCCGCTCGGCGAGCGTGCGAGGGCTGATTCCAGCGCACGAGCGCTCGAGCTCCGAGAACCGGCGCGGGCCTTCGGACAGATCGTGCAAGATCACGGCCGTCCATTTCGCTCCGATGATGTCCGCCGTGCACGCGACAGAGCACTGCTCGTCGTGAACGGGTCGCATGGTGCGCATGTAACGAATTCTACTCTTCGTGGACTGGCGAGCCGGGCGCGGCCGCAAGTCGGCCGCCGCCGAAGAGCCTGCGGCTGCCTCTCCGGACGACCCGGCCCGCTCCGGAAATTTTAGCCCGAGATCAACGGAACGGCGGCCCGCCGAAGACCCATCGTCCGCCGAGCATCGTCGCCACCACCTCGATCCGGCGAAGCTCCTCGGGCGGGCACTCGAGGGGATCGCGGTCGAGGACGACGAGGTCGGCGAGCTGGCCCGGTACGAGCCGGCCGCGCCGGTGCTCGTCGCCTGCGAGCCAGGCCGGGGTCACCGTCGTCGCGAGGAGCGCATCCTGCACGGACACGGTCTGCTCCGGGTGCCAAGCGGGCCTGTCGTCGAGCGTCCGCGTCACGCCCGCGCCGATCCCGAGCAGGGGGTCGAGCTCCTCCACCGGCGCGTCCGAGCCGTTGGCGACGAGCGTGCCCGCGTCGAGCAGCGAGCGGAAGGCGTAGGCGCGCTCCGTCTTTCCGGCCCACAGGCGGTCGGCCAGGTCGCGATCCGACGGGGCGTGCGTGAACTGGACGGATGCGGCGACCCCGAGCGCGGCGAAGCGCGGAAGGTCGGCCTCGGCGAGGAGTTGCGCATGCTCGATGCGCGGGCGCAGGCCGCGGGGGCGCCATTCGCCCGCCGCCGCCTCGAAGCCGTCGAGCGCGTCTCGGTTCGCCTGGTCCCCGATCGCGTGGACCCCGACCGGGAAGCCTGCTCGCGCAGCGCGCCGGACGATGTCCTCGAACTCCGCGCGGCTCGTGATCTCGACGCCCGTTCCGTCGGCGAGGCGCGCGGTCTGCGAGCCGAGCGTCCCGTCCATGAACACCTTGATGTAGCCGATCCGCAGCAGCTCGTCGCCGAAGCGCGACGAGATCCCGAGCCCTGCGAGCAGGTCGATCTGCTCGTGGGGCAGCGACTGCCAGACGCGCAGCGTCAGCGCGTCGTCCGCTCGGAGCCGCTGCCACCAGCGCAGGATCCCGAGCCAGCCGTCCTTGTCGTGCACCGCCGTCACCCCGCGCGAGTTCGCCACCTTGACACCCTCGCGCATCGCGTCGACCCATTCCTCCTCGGGCGTCTCGACGACGTTCTCCCGGAAGTGCCATGCCGACTCCTCGCGCAGGACGCCGGTCGGCTCGCCGCGTTCGTCGACCTCCACCACGCCTCCCGGGACCTGGAGGTCTCCGTTCGCGCGTGCGAGTGCGGCCGAGTTGAGCCAGAGGCTGTGCCCGTCCTTTGCCATGAGGGCGACGGGGACCTCGCCGGTGACCGCGTCGAGCGCCTCCTTGGTCGGCTCGACGGGCGGCGACCATTCGCCGTTCCGCCAGCCGAGGCCCCGTAGCCAGCGGCCGGGATCCGCGCCGGTGGCAGCAACCGCCACGCGCGCAACGGCCTCCTCGAGCGAGCGCACGTCCTCGAGCCGAACCTGACGGCGCGCAAGCGCCCACTGCGCGAAGTGAACGTGCGAGTCTGTGAAGCCGGGGAGGACGCAGAGGCCGCCGAGATCGACGCGCTGGGGAGTCGCGAGCGCGGTCTCGTGCGTGCCTTCCCCGCCGGCGATGTGATCGCCGGCGATCGCGAGCGCCCGCGCGGTCGGCAGCGCCGCGTCCATCGTCCTGATCGGCCCGTTCTCGAGGATCATCGGCGAGACTCTACGCCGTGCCCGAGCTCATCGACCTGCTCCATCTCGGGCGTCGCAAGGTGATTGCGGCGTGGCTTCTTCCGGGCGACGAGCCCGCGCTCGTCGACTGCGGCCCGAGCGCGTGTGCGGACGCGTTGCGCGAGGGACTCGCGGCGCACGGGCTCGAGATCCGAGACCTTCGCCGCGTGCTCCTCACGCACGTCCACCTCGATCACGCAGGCGCATCCGGCCTGCTCGTGCGCGAGCATCCCGGGCTGGAGGTGTGGGTGAGCGAGGTCGGTGCCCCGCACCTCGTCGACCCGAGCCGCCTCGAGCGGAGCGCGCGGCGCCTCTACGGCGAAGAGTTCGACCGGCTCTGGGGCGAGCTCGCGGCGGTGCCGGCCGAGAACGTGCGCAGCCTCGAATCGTCCGCGGCAGGGATCGACGCGTTCGCTACACCCGGCCACGCGTCCCATCACGTCTCGTTCCTGACGGCGGACGGCGACTGCTTCGCCGGCGACGCGGCGGGTGTCCGCATCGCTACGTCGCGCTACATCGCGCCGGTATCGCCCCCGCCGGATGTCGACGTCGAAGCCTGGCACGCCTCGCTCGAGGCGATCGCCGAGCGCGCCCCGGCGCGCCTTCTCCTCCCGCACTTCGGCGTCGTGGACGAGCCGGAAGAGCACCTGGCGGGCATGCACGCCCGGCTGGACGAGTGGTCAGAGCGCGTCGCGGCGGGTATGGCCCTCGAGGAGTTCGAGCGCGTCGAGGACGAGCTCCTCCACGCCGATGCGGCCGACGACGTCGCGGCCGCCTTCCGGCAGGCCGGCCCGCTCTGGCAGTCGTACGCCGGCCTCGAACGCTACTGGGCGAAGAAGCGCGAGCGCGAGGCGGACGCGGGCATGTAGCTGCGCCCTACTTGCTCACTTCTGCTTGCGCGCGATCGCGTCCGCGAGCTCCTCCTTCGACATCTTCGACCGGCCGCTGACCCCGAGCTTCTTCGCCCGCTCGTACAACTCGTCCTTCGTGTTGCCGAGGACGTCGACTCCGCCGTAAGTCTTTCCGCCGCGTCGCGCGGCCCGTCCGCTCTTTGCTGCCTGCGGGTCCGACGGGCCCTTCCGCTTCTTCGGCTCCCAGCGGTCGCCGACCTTCTCGAACGAGTGCTTGAGCGCCGCGTAGGCCGTCCGGTGCGCGCGTTCCTCCGAGTCGTACTGCTCGTGCGCCGCGTCGAGCGCTTTCGCGTACGTCTCCTGCGCCTTCTTCGGCGAGCGCTTGAGCGTCTCGGGGAGTCCCTCTTTCGTGACTGGCATGACCCTCCTCGGTTGCGTCCGAGAAAGGGTCATACCCGCCTAGTTCCGTCTTACGCGAACCCGGAGGAGTGTTGCGAGAACGGCTCGCGTACGATCCGGGCGTGGGGTTCGACCCGCTCTCGGACGAGGAACGCGAGATCCGCGAGCTCGTCCGGACGCTCGCGCGCGAGCGCATCGCGCCGCGCGCAGCCGAGGTCGACGCGTCGGCCGAGTTCCCGCACGACCTGGTCGAGCTCCTGCGCGAGCACGAGTTGCTGGGTCTCCCGTTCGAGGAGCGCCACGGAGGCACGGGCACTGGAGCGTTGATGGTCCTCGTCGCCGTCGAGGAGATCTCGAAGGTGTGCGCGACGACAGGCCTCGTCCTCGCGGTGCAGGAGCTCGGCTCGCTCGCGCTCAAGCTCGCTGGGACCGACGAGCAGAAGGAGCGGTGGCTGCCACGCCTTGCTGCCGGGGAGTGGCTGGCCGCCTACGCCCTGACCGAGGCCGGGTCCGGATCCGACTCGGCCGCGATGCGCACCGAGGCCCGGCGGGACGGCGACGGCTACGTCCTGCACGGGTCGAAACGCTTCATCACGAACGCGGGCGTGGCCGGCCTGTACACCGTCTTCGCGAAGACCGATCCGTCGGCGGGGCACAAGGGAATCTCCTGCTTCGTCGTCGAGTCCGACGCGCCCGGGTTCGAGGTTGGACGCATCGAGCCCAAGATGGGGATCAAGGGCTCGACGACCGGTGAGATCTTCTTCAACGACTGCAGGATCCCCGCCGAGAACCGCCTCGGCGAGGAGGGGGACGGCTTCTCGATCGCCATGCGCGTACTCGACCGCTCGCGGCCCGGGATCGGAGCGCAGGCGCTCGGGATCGCACAGGGCGCGACCGACGTCGCGCTCGAGTACGCGTGCGGGCGCGAGACGATGGGCAAGCCCATCGCCGAGCACCAGCTCGTCGCGGGGATGCTCGCCGACATGGAGACGAGCTGCGAGGCGGCCCGTGGGCTGCTCTACCGCGTGGGCCGGATGATCGACGAGGGCGTGGACGGTCCGGAGCTCACGAAGGCCTCTGCGATGGCCAAGCTCTTCTGCTCCGACGTCGCGATGGAGGTGACCACGAACGCGGTCCAGATCCTCGGCGGCTACGGCTACATGAAGGAGTATCCGGTCGAGCGCATGATGCGGGACGCGAAGATCACCCAGATCTACGAGGGCACCAACCAGATTCAGCGGCTCGTGATCGCCCGCGAGCTGGTGCGCGAGAACCGCTCCTCGCTTGTGGCCGGAGTCGCGTAGCTGAGCGCACCCGACGCGGTCGTCGTGGGCGCCGGGCCGAACGGCCTCGCGGCGGCGATCACGCTCGCGCAGGCCGGACGCCCGGTGCTCATACGCGAAGCGGCCGCGAGCGTCGGGGGCGGGACGCGCACGGAGGAGTTGACGCTGCCCGGCTTTCGGCACGACGTCTGCTCGGCGATCCATCCGTTCGTCGCCGCCTCGCCGTTCTTACGCTCGCTGCCGCTGCGAGAGCACGGGCTCGAGCTCGTCGAGTCGCCCGCGGCCCTCGCGCATCCGTTCGACGACGGCACGGCCGCGCTCGTCTACAGGTCGATCGAGGCGACCGCCGAGGCGCTCGGGCGGGATGCCCCGGCCTATCGCGCGCTGATCGGTCCGGTCCCGCGCGACTGGGAGCTGCTCGAGCGAAGCCTGCTCGGCCCCGCGGTGGCGGCGCCCCGGCACCCCGTCGTCCTCGGCCGCTTTGGGGCGAAGGGGCTTCGCCCGGCCGGCCGGGTCGCGCGGGCGGCGTTTGCGACCGAGCAGGCGCGTGCCCTCTTCGGAGGCTGCGCCGCCCACTCGATGCTTCGCCTCGGACAGGCTCCGTCCGCGGCTTTTGGCCTGGTGCTCCTCGGCGTCGCGCACCGCGTCGGCTGGCCGTTCGCGTGGGGCGGCGCGCAGCGGATCGCCGACGCCCTCGTCTCCTATCTCCGCTCGGTCGGCGGCGAGGTCGAGACGAGCTCGCCGGTCGCGTCGCTCGACGAGCTGCCCGGTCTCGCGCTGCTCGACGTGACCCCGCGGCAGCTCGACCGCATGGCCGGCGAGCGGCTGCCCGAGCGGTACCGGCGGGCCCTCCGGCGGTTTCGGTACGGACCGGGCGTCTTCAAGCTCGACTACGCGCTCTCGGGGCCGATTCCGTGGCGTGCTGCCGAGTGCGCCGAGGCGGCGACGGTGCATCTCGGCGGCACCCTCGCCGAGATCGAGGAGTCGGAGGAGGCACCCTGGGACGAGAGGCACGCGGAGCGCCCCTTCGTCCTCCTCGCCCAGCACACGCTCTTCGACGCTGGCCGGGCTCCCGCAGGCAAGCACACCGCCTGGGCCTACTGCCACGTTCCGAACGGGTCGACCTTCGACATGACCGAGCGGATCGAGGCGCAGATCGAACGGTTCGCGCCCGGCTTCCGAGAGCGGATCCTCGCCAGACACGAGTTCGGCCCCCCTGAGCTCGAGCGCCACAACCCAAACCTCGTCGGCGGCGACGCGAACGGCGGTGCGTTCGACCTGCGCCAGCTCGTGGCGCGCCCGGTCGCCCGGGGAAATCCGTACGCGACGCCGCTCGCCGGCGTCTATCTGTGCTCGGCCTCCACGCCGCCGGGCGGAGGCGTCCACGGGATGTGCGGACACCTCGCCGCCCGGGCGGCCCTGCGCCGACCTCGCCGCTCGTAGGCGGGCTCAGGAAACGGTGATCTTGCCTTCCATTCCCTGGTCTTTGTGTGAGTCGACGGGGCAGTAGAGCTCGTAGTCGCCGGACTCCAGATCCACGGTCAGGGTCGCCGTCTGACCCGCTCCGACGACGTCGCTCTCCTCGTCGACGCCGTTCCCCTCGATTCCGATCGCGTGTTGGATTCCGCCGTCGTTCGTCGCCTTGAACGTGTACGTCCCCGGGCCGTCGAGCGTGACGGTCGAGGGGGAGAACTTGAACTCCGACATCGAGAGCTCCACGACCTTCCCGCCTCCGGACGAGCCACCGCCGCCTGAGCCCGATCCGCCTCCGCCTCCGCCGCCTCCGCAACCGGCGAGTGCGACGGTGAGCGCGGCTGCGACGGCCGCCGCTGCGACGATCTTCCGGCTAATACCCATATCCCCCTCCCGAGCTCGAGCCTGACCCACCCGAACCGATGTTGCCGCATGCGACGTAGGTCGCGAGGTCCGTCTCCGACTTGTGCACGTTGATGGCGAAGCTCCCCTTCTTGAGATCTGGCAGCGCGACGTTCACGGTGGTCACGGACTTCCCCTCGGCGACGTTCTGCAGCGGATAGGCGGGCGTGGGGTCGAGCTTCGCGCAGGTTCCCTTGTGGATGTGCGCCGGCTGGGCCGCCATCGGGCCGCCCGACACGTCGAGGGCGACCTTCGTCCGCGAGCCCATGGGCGTCAGCGTCGCCGTTCCGGTCTCGCCCGAGCCGTTCTGGGTGGCGAGGTCGACGGTGAGAGCCTTGCCTCCGCCGCCGGAGCCGGATGCAGCGCTCTGGTCCGAACTCCCTCCGCTCCCTCCGCCGTAGCTGTTGTCACCGCAGCCGGCCAGAGCCAGGGCGGCGCCGAGAGCGATGGTCGCGATCGTCGTCGTCCGCACTTCCGTACCTCCCGTCTCTTTGACGTGCAGTTCGGGGCCGAAGCGGCATCGGTTTGCGGGAACCGGTGCTCGCTAGGCTCACGTGTGTGAGCGCGCTCGATCCGATCAGCCCCGAGGTACGCGGTTGGTTCGAGCGCACCTTCGACGCGCCGACGCCGGCGCAGGAGCAGGGCTGGCCGGCGATCGCCTCGGGCGCCCACACCGTCATCCAGGCGCCGACCGGGTCGGGAAAGACGCTTGCCGCCTTCCTCTTCGCGCTCGACCGCACCCAGGCGCGCGCGGGCACGCAGGTGGTCTACGTCAGCCCGCTCAAGGCGCTGAACTACGACGTCGAGCGAAACCTGCGCGGGCCGCTAGCCGGGATCGGCTCCGAGCTCTCGGTCGCCGTCCGGACGGGCGACACGCCCCCGAAGGAGCGCGCGGCCATGCTGCGCACGCCGCCCGATCTCCTGATCACGACTCCGGAGTCGCTCTTCCTCCTCCTCACCTCGCGCGCGCGTGAGACGCTCAGCGGTGTCCGATGGGTCATCGTCGACGAGGCGCACGCGGTCGCGGGGACGAAGCGCGGCGCGCATCTCGCCCTTAGCCTCGAGCGTCTCGGGCGCGTCACCGCGGCGCCGTTCCAGCGCATCGGCCTTTCCGCGACGCAGCGGCCGCTCGAGGAGATCGGACGGTTCGTTTCCGGCGGCCGGCCCGTCGAGCTCGTGGACGCCGGCCGCGCGAAGGAGCTCGATCTCGAGGTCGTCGTTCCCGTGGAGGACATGCGGGAGCCGGGTGAGGGGAACTCGATCTGGCCCTCGATCTATCCCGAGCTCCTCGAGCTGATCGAGGCGCACCGGTCGACGATCGTCTTCGTGAACAACCGCCGTCTCGCGGAGCGGCTCGCGCTCCGGCTGAACGATCTTGCGAACCAAGCGTCCCCGCCACCCACCCCCGAACGGGGTCACCACCGAGAAATCGCCAGGGCGCATCACGGTTCGCTCGCCCGCGAGCAGCGAGTTGAGATCGAGGAGCTCCTGAAGAAAGGCGAGATCCCGGCGCTCGTCGCGACGTCGTCGCTCGAGCTCGGCATCGACATGGGCGCCGTCGACCTCGTCATCCAGGTCGAGTCGCCGAAGTCCGTCGCGCGCGGCCTTCAGCGGATCGGGCGCGCCGGGCACACGATCGACCAGCCGTCCAAGGGCCGCATCTTCCCGAAGTTCCGGGCCGACCTCCTCGAGTGCGCGGTCGTGGCCGAGCGCATGCGCGAGGGAGCGATCGAGGAGACGGTGATTCCGCGCAACCCACTCGACGTGCTCGCCCAGCAGATCGTGGCCGTCTGCTCGCAGGAGGAGATCACCGTCGACGAGCTGCACGAACTCGTTCGCGGCGCGTACCCGTTCCGGGATCTCTCGCGGACACAGCTCGAGAACGTCCTCGACATGCTCGCCGGGCGCTACCCGTCCGAGGAGTTCGCCGAGCTCCGGCCGCGCATCGTCTGGGACCGCACGGGCGGCGTCGTCCGCGGCCGCCAGGGTTCGGGTCGCCTCGCTGTCACGAACGCCGGCACGATTCCCGACCGCGGGCTCTTCGGCGTGCATCTCGCCGACAGCGGCGCGCGGGTGGGCGAGCTCGACGAGGAGATGGTCTACGAAGCCAGGGCGGGTCAGACGTTCCTGCTCGGCGCCTCGACGTGGAGGATCGAGGAGATCACCCGCGACCGCGTCCTCGTCTCACCGGCACCTGGGATCCCGGGGCTCGTCCCGTTCTGGAAGGGGGAGGGGGTCGGACGCCCGTACGAGCTCGGCGCGGCGATCGGGAAGACCGCGCGCGAGCTCGCCGCTCTCGACGACGGCCGGGCGCTCGAGCGGCTCGTGTCGGGACACTCGCTCGACCGCCGGGCCGCCGAGAACCTCGTCACCTACCTCCGGGAGCAGGAGGCGGCGACAGGGGTGATCCCGTCCGACCGCGCGGTCGTCGTCGAGCGCTTTCGCGACGAGATCGGCGACTGGCGGCTGTGCATCCTCACGCCGTTCGGCGCCCGCGTCCATGCCCCGTGGTCGCTCGCCCTGGCAGCCCGCCTCCGCGAGTCACTCGGCATGGAGGTGAACTCGATCTGGTCGGACGACGGAATCGCCCTGCACCTCCCGGACGCCGACAGCGCGCCGGCGCTCGAGGACGTCCTGGTCGACCCGGCCGAGGTCGAGGAGCTGGTCCTGACCGAGCTCGGCGGCACGGCGCTCTTCGGCGCCCGCTTCCGGGAGAACGCCGCGCGCGCGCTCCTCATCCCGCGACGCCGGCCGGGCCAGCGCACGCCGCTCTGGCAGCAGCGTCTGAAGGCGCAGTCCCTCCTCCAGGTGGCTCGGCGCTATGCGGACTTCCCCGTTGTCCTCGAGACCTACCGGGAGTGTCTCCAGGACGTGTTCGACCTGCCGTCGCTCCGTCGGCTGCTCGCCGACCTGCAGTCGCGCCGCGTGGACGTGGTCGACGTCGAGACTCCGTCGGCCTCGCCCTTCGCCTCGTCCCTCCTCTTCGACTACGTCGCGACGTACATGTACGAGGACGACACGCCGATGGCCGAGCGCCGGGCCCAAGCCCTCGCCCTCGACCGCGACCTCCTGCGCGAGCTGCTCTCCCAAGAGGAGCTCCGCGACCTCCTCGACCGCGAGGCCGTCGCGCAGGTCGAGAGCGAGCTGCGCGGCGCCGCGCGCACGCCCGACGAGCTGCACGATCTGCTGCTCCGGCGCGGGGATCTCCGCACCGACGAGGTCGATCCAGTCCTCGCGGCGCCGCTCGAGCGCGAACGGCGGGCGGTCCGGGTCCGCGTGGGCGGCGACGAGCGGGTGATCGCGGCTGAAGACGCCGGCCGCTACCGCGATGCGGTGGGCGCGATGCCTCCCTCCGGGTTGCCCGACGCCTTCCTCGAGTCGGAAGACGAGCCGCTGCGCGGCCTGCTCCTGCGGTTTGCGCGCGGCCGCGGCCCGTTCACGACTGCCGAGGCCGCCGCCCGGTTCGGGCTCGACCCGGCGCGGGCCGAATCCGAGCTCGGCGCGCTCGAGCGTGCCGGGCGCCTCGTCCGCGGCGAGCTGCGGCCGGGCGGCACCGAGCGTGAGTGGTGCGATCCGGACGTCCTGCGACGCCTGCGCCGCACGAGCCTCGCGCGCCTCCGGAAGCAGGTCGAGCCGACCGATCAGGCGGCCCTCGCGCGCTTCCTGCCGGCGTGGCAAGGGATCGACCGCCGGGCCCGTTTGCGGGAAGCGCTCGTGCCGTTGCAGGGCGTCGCGCTTCCGGTCGCGCTCTGGGAGTCGGACGTGCTGCCGCGCCGCGTCTCCGGCTATCAGCCGGCAGAGCTCGACCAGCTCTGCGCGGGAGGCGAGATCGTCTGGGTCGGCGCGGGGCTCGAGCGGGTTGCGCTCTACTTCCGCGAGGACGCCGCGGCGCTCGGACGTCCGGCGGCGCTGCCGCCGCCTGAAGGCGAGGCGCACGACCGGATCCGCACGGCGCTCAGCGCCTCCGCGCGTTTCTGGTACGACCTCGTTCGCGAAACCGGCCTCGAACCGGCAGAGGTGCTGCCCGCGCTCTGGGACCTCGTCTGGGCCGGGGAGGTCACAAACGACGCCTGGCAGCCGCTCAGAGCCAGCAGGCGGTTTGCGACGCCTCGAGCCGAGCGTCGGCCGCGCCGTTTCTCGCGGCAGCGCTCGGAAGGGATCACGGCAACCCAGGGTCGGTGGTCGACGACGACCGATCTCTTCCCCGGCGCGACGGATGCCCGCGCGCTCGCGGAGCTCCTCCTCGAGCGCCAGGGGATCGTGACGCGCGACGGCGTACGGGCAGAGGGCATTCCCGGCGGCTACAGCCGCGTCTACCAGGAGCTGCGGAAGCTCGAGACCCTCGGTGTCTGCCGTCGCGGCTACTTCGTCGAGGGACTGGGCGGAGCCCAGTTCGCGCTCCCGGGCGCTGTCGAGCGCCTTCGCGAGCCGTCCGAGGCGTCGCCGCTCGTCCTGGCCGCAGCCGATCCTGCGCAGCCGTACGGTGCGGCGCTTCCCTGGCCCAAGCGGTCCGGAGCCCGCGCGGCACGGGTCGCCGGGGCCTCCGTCGTGCTCCTCGGCGGCGAGCCGGCGCTCTTCGTCGAGCGCGGCGGCCGCTCGATCGTCCCGCTGCGCGAGCCGGAGGAAGGCTGGCTCCGAACGGCCCTCGGCGCCCTCGTCGACGACGTCCGCCGGCGCGGAGGCAAGCGCCTCGCCGTCGAGCGCTTCGACGGCAGCCCGGTCGGCGAGACCGAGGTCGTGCCCCTCCTGCTCGAGGCCGGGTTCGTGGCCGGGCCGCGTCGCGTCGTCCTGCGGGCCTGATCGATGCCGGAGGGCGACAGCCTCCGCCGCTACGCCGAGCGCCTTCGCAAGCTCGAGGGCGAGATCGTCGCGGCGGAGACGCCGCATCCCCGGGCGCAGGTGCTCGGGCTTGCCGATCGGCTCGACGGACGGCGGCTCGAGCGCGTCGAGGCCGTTGGAAAGAACCTGCTCCTGACATTCGAGGGCGGCATCGTACTCCGCAGCCACCTGAAGATGAACGGCCGCTGGCACGTCCGTCCCGCCTCGCACACGGTGAGCGGCCGCCCGTGGCTCATCCTGCGTGGACGCGAGTGGCAGGCGATCCAGTGGAACGGGCCCGTGCTCGAGATCACCCGGCGACCGCCCGAGGTCGTGCGCAGGCTCGGGCCGGACATCATGGACGCCCCTCCCGACCTCGACGAGATCCTGCGTCGCCTGCGCACCGCCTCCGAGCGCGAGATCGGCGAGGCGCTGCTCGACCAGCGGCTCGTCGCCGGGATCGGGAACATGTGGCGGGCCGAGGCGCTCTGGGTCGCGCGCGTCTCCCCGTGGGCCCCGGTCGCACGCTTGACCGACGACGAGCTCCGTCGTGTGGTCGCGGCAGCCGCCGAGCTCATGCACGGGAATAGGCGCCGCCGCGTCTACCGCCGCCCCGGCGTTCCCTGTCCGCGCTGCAGCGAGCTGATCCGGTCGAAGCCCCAAGGTGAGCAGTTGCGAACGGCGTACTGGTGTCCCGTCTGCCAGCGAGCCGGTGCCGTCGTCGCCGGTCGCGGGGCCGCTCGGCGGGCCGCGGAAGCAGGAACCGGAGTGCGCGGCGCGTAAGACGCCTTCCGTGCCCGCGCCGCGATCTCCCCAGCTCTTCCGAGCTCTGCGGGCCTTCTGCCTGGGCGCGTTCTTCGACCTCGGCCTCGAGCTCGAACGGGGTGCCGAGATTCCCGTCGCACTCGAAGAGCACGCCGGGCCGAATCGGCCCACGCTCTACGAATACCGGCCCCTGGTCGGCTCGTTCGTCGACTCGCGTGCCGAGCGGCTTGGACGGCGAGACGACGCCGCCGACGCACTCGCGGCGCTCAAGGACGAGCCCGCCGCCGGCATCTTCGCCCGCGCGCACGCGGGCGAACGCGTCGGCGAGGACGAGGCGCTCCGGCGGACGATCCTCACGCCTCTCGTCGTTCGAACGGCCGAGGCCTGCGGCGGGTTCGACTGGGACGACGCCGCCTTCGAGCGGGCCTACGCAGACACCGAGCGCCTGATCTTCGGGGGGCGACGCCTCTACACGGCGCTCGCTCCGGTAATCGGCTTGACTGCGGGTGGTCCGGTCGAGCTCGCGCGCGGCGTTCGCGTTCGGCCGGCGGCTGCCGGAGAGCTCACCAACGGCTGGCCCGAGGCTCGCGGCGTGCTTCCACGAGACTTCGGCCGGGAGGTCGACCGCACGCTCGTGCTCGAGCTCGAATCGGAGCTCGAGGGCTCAGCCTGCGACGTGCCGGACGCGCCCGAAGAGTTCGGGCGCGTCGTGAGTGCCTTGCGGCTGGCGACGCCCGGGGCGATCGCCGCCGGCCCGGTCTTGTTCGAGCGGCTGGACTGGCGGCCGTACGGAGTGCGGCCGATGCCACCCGTCGCGGCTCAGGTTCCGCCCGGCGAGGCGACGCGGCTCGACCCGTTCCGGGCGCGGCTCGCGAGCGAGCTGCAGGCCCGTCTCGCAGACCGAGCAGCCGATCCGGAGGTCCTCGAGGCGCTCGACCGCTGGGAGCTTGCCCTCTTCCACGAGGGCCCCGCGCGCGCGGACGAGCTCCGGGAGGCGCTCGGCGTCCTGCTCGGCTGCGACGAAGGGCCCTGGGCGGCCTCGATGCGCGCGGCTGTGCTCCTCGGGGAGAGCGGTCGCGAGCGGGGCGAGCTGCTGACCGCGCTCCGCGCGCTCCTCGACGGCGACGGCCCCGGCGCGCGCGCAGAGGACGCAGTTCGCCGCGCCCTCGTCGAGACGCTCCTGCATCCTTCGCGCGAGACTCTCGTCGCCACGCTCGACGAGGCTCTGCTGGGAATGCGTCCGCGGCCGCAGGCGGCTGCGGGCGGCGCCTTCGCGACGGCGTAGACACGACACGGCCGCGCGCGCGTTTCGGCACAGTTCGCGCGCCTCACGCGCGAATGACCGCGCTACGTTCGAGCCATGGACGAGGAGCGGCAGGTGAAGGCTCGACTCGAGCGCATCGACGAGCTCCGGCGAGCGGGCGCGCCGCCGAGAACCGTGCTCGAGAACGTTCGTGCGCTCGTCGCCGAGGGCGAGGCCTGGCTCGCCGCCGAGCGGACCGCGCGTCGCGGCGGCGGGAAGGGCACGCCGGCCGCCGTCGACGGCCGGGAAGCGGCTCGTGGAGGCGGCGGGACCGAGACCGCCGGGACGAGGCGGTCCGAGGGGGTGGTCGAGGCGGGGAACCTATAATCGGCGCTCGCATGCCGCGCTACGGGCCGCCGGACGCGTTCGAGACGCCCCGGTTTTCGGGCCCGCGGACGTTCATGCGCCTCCCGCACGTTCGCGACCTCGACGGGGTCGACGTCGCGGTCGTGGGGATCCCGGCGGACGGAGCGGTCGTCTACCGCACGGGCGCACGGTTCGGCCCTGAGGCGATCAGGAGCGCATCCGTCATGTTGAGGAACTACAACCCGCTGCTGGGCGTCGACGTCGTCGACCGCTTGTCGATCGTGGACTACGGCGACGTTGCGACGGTGCCGGGCTCGACGGTCGACTCGGTCGAACGGTCGGCTGCAGAGCTCGAGGCGATCATGCGGGCCGGCGTCACCACGCTGGCGCTCGGAGGCGACCATACGGTTCTTCTCGCCGAGCTCCGAGCGCTCGCCGCGGTGCACGGGCCGGTCGCGCTGATCCAGCTCGACTCACACCACGACGTGTGGGACCAGTACTTCGGCCAGCGGATCTTCCACGGAAGCGTCGTTCGCCGTGCGGTCGAAGAGGGGCTCGTGGACGCTCTGCGGTCGGTGCAGGCCGGTCTGCGCGGGTCGCTCGCGGAAGCGGGAGACGCGGGGTTGCCCGCCGAGCTCGGGATCGACGCGATCCCGTACGAGGAGCTCGCGGCGCTCGGGCCGGCTGGATATTCGAACCGCGTGCGGGAGCGCGTGGGCGACGGCCCGTGCTTTCTCTCGTTCGACATCGACTTCGTCGACCCCGCGTTCGCACCGGGCACCGGGACGCCCGAGGTCGGAGGACCATCGAGCCGTGAAGCGCTGACCTTCGTGCGGTCGCTCGCGGGCCTCGACTTTCGTGGGTTCGACTGCGTCGAGGTCTCGCCGCCGTACGACCCCGCGGGGCAAACCGCTTTCGTCGCCGCGAACGCGTGCTTCGAGATGCTCTCGCTCCTCGCTCTTCGGCGCTAGCGAACGGAAAAGCCGAACCTCGTTTTTTTCCCGCAAAATGCCTAGAATTACGCGGGCAGGATTGTGCTAGCCTGACCCGAAAGGAAGGCCCCATGGCCCTCCCGACCGTCCTCTCGCGTCTTTCCGGTCGGACGCCCTCATCTCAAGGAGCAACGCTGGGTCAAGTCATCGCGTTCGCGAACCAGAAGGGTGGCGTCGCGAAGACGACGACGACGTTGAATCTCGCCGTCGCCTTCACGGAGCTCGGCCACCGCGTGCTCGCGGTCGACCTCGATCCGCAGGGCAATCTGACGATGAGCCAGGGCATGAACCCGGACTCCGTCGAGCGCTCGATGTTCGACGTGCTCGTCCACGCGCTCCCGATCGATCAGGTGATCCACAGGGCCGAGGTCGACGTGGCCGTCTCGTCGATCGATCTTGCCGGAGCGGAACTCGCTCTCTCCAGCATGATCGGGCGCGAACGGGCGCTTCAGAAAGCGCTTCTTCCGGTCCGGTCGGAGTACGACTTCGTCCTGATCGACACGCCCCCGTCCCTGGGCCTGCTCACGATCAACGCGCTCACGGCCGCGGACGGGGTCATCGTGCCGGTCCAGTGCGAGTACCTCTCTCTGCGCGGCCTCGTCCAGCTCGAGAACACGCTCCGGATGATCCGTGAGAACCTCAACCCGGTCGTCGGAATCCGCGGGATCCTCCCGACGATGTACGACGGGCGAACCCTGCACAGTCGCGAGGCGGTCGAGATGCTGCGCGAGAACTTCGGCGAGCTCGTCTTCGACACGCACATCAAGAAGACCATCCGGTACGCGGAGGCTCCGGTGCAGGGAACGTCGGTGCTGAAGTACGAGCCGTCCGGCTCGGCTGCCAATGCTTACAGGGAGTTGGCCAAGGAGGTGCTCAATGGCGCGGCGCCGCGCAAGCATGCGTGAAGGTCCGCTCGCCGAGCTCTTCCGCGCGACGGAGGCCGCGCAGCGCCAGGCCGAGAAGGAGCAGGTCGAGCCGCCCTCGCCGGCCGCCGACGACGGAGACGTCACGGTCGAGTCTGCGGCCGCCGTCCCGGCTCCGGGGGAGCCGCCGGAAGTATCCGAAGTCCCACCGGCGCCGCTTCGTCCCGATCCGGCGCCACGGCGGGACGAGGGGCCGCACGCGCGCCTGACCGAGCCGGCGCCGCGCCTGCGCCAGACGCCGCGGCCCGAATCCGCCTCGTACCTCGCCGTCATCCGAGTGGTCGGGGTGGGCGGTGGCGGGTTGAACGCCGTCGACCGGATGATCGAGGCGGGAATCACGCAGGTGGAGTTCATCGGCGTCAACACCGACATCCAGCAGCTGCGCGGTTGTGACGCGCCCGTGAAAGTGCACATCGGGCGCGAGCTCACGCAGGGACTCGGCTCCGGAGCCGATCCCGAGATCGGGCGGCAGGCGGCGGAGGAGTCCTACGACCAGATCAAGCACGTCCTGCGCGGGTCGGACATGGTCTTCGTCACGGCGGGCGAGGGGGGTGGGACCGGCTCGGGTGCCGCCCCGGTCGTCGCGCGGATCGCTCGCGAGGTGGGCGCTCTCACGGTCGGAATCGTGACGCTTCCCTTCCGCTTCGAGGGCACGCGTCGCCGCAGCCAGGCCGAAGACGGTATCGACGCGCTGCGAAACAGCTGCGACACCGTGATCGTGATCCCGAACGACCGGCTGCTCGAGGTGCTCGACCGGCAGACCTCGATGCTCGATGCGTTCCGAATCGCCGACGACGTGCTGCGCCAGGGCGTCCAGGGGATCTGCGACGTGATCACGACGCCCGGTCTCATCAACCTCGACTTCGCAGACGTGCGGACGATCATGGCGAACGCGGGATCGGCGCTCATGGGGATTGGCTTTGCGACCGGTGAAAACCGGGCGGTCGAGGCCGCGCAGCGCGCCCTGCGCTCGCCGCTGATCGACACCGAGATCACCGGGGCGAAGGGCATCCTGCTCTCCGTCGCCGGCGGCGACGACATGACGCTGCTCGAGGTCAACGAGGCAGCGGAGGTGATCCGCGGCGCGGCGACCGAGGAGACGAACATCATCTTCGGCGCGACCGTCGACGAGCGGCTCGAGGGTCAGCTCTGGATCACCGTGATCGCGACGGGTATCGGGGAGCCGGCCCGCCTGCGCTCGTCGCCCCGCTCCGAGCAGCTGGAGCCTCCGAGCTTTCTGCGCGGCGGCTGACCCGCCCCTCGCGATCTCGCCGCCCACCGGAGTTAGGCTCATCCGATGAAAGGCGCCGTCGCCGCAGGCCACCCGCTTACGGCGGAGGCCGGCGCTCGCATCCTGGCCGAGGGCGGGAACGCCTTCGACGCCTGCATCGCGGCCGCATTCGTCTCCTGGTGCGTGGAGAGCCCGCTCACCGGGCCGGGCGCAGGGGGCTTCCTGCTCGCCCACCGGCCCGGGCCGCCGGTGCGGGACGAGCTGCTCGACTTCTTCGTCGCGGCCCCCGGGCGGGGGAGCGACAAACCGCGAGGCGAGATGGTCGCGGTCGACGTCTTCTTCTCGCCGACGAACACCCAGGTCTTCCACGTCGGGGCCGCTTCGTGCGCGGTGCCGGGCGCTCCGGCCGGCCTCGCCGAGGCCCATCGGCGCTACGGCGGCCTCCCGTGGAAGGAGATCGTGCGGCCCGCGGTCGAGGTGGCTCGGGCAGGGGTGGAGCTGAACGAGCCGCAGGCCTTCGTTCACCAGATCCTGGATCCGGTGCTCCGATTCGGGCCGGAGTCCCGCCGGATCTACGGCGAGAGCCGCGCGCTCCGCGCCGGCGACCGCCTTCCGCTCGACGATCTCGCCGAGACGCTCGAGCTACTCGCCGAGGAAGGGGTGGAGGACGTCTACCGCGGCGACCTCGCCCGCCGGATCTCGGCGCACGTCCGCGAACAGGGCGGCCTCCTCACGGAGGAGGACCTCGCGTCGTACGCCGTGCTCGAGCGCTCGCCGGTTCGGGCGAGCTTCCGGGGGCACGAGTTCGTGTCGAACCCGCCACCGTCGTCCGGCGGCATCCTGATCGCGTTCGCGCTCGGCGTGCTCGACCGCCTCGACGTGGAGGCACCGTCAGGCAGCGCGGAGGCCGTCGCGGCCCTCGCCGCCGCGATGGCCGAGGCGACGGACGCGCGCGGCGGGAGCTTCGTCGCCGATCTCCACTCCGGCGGCCTGGCCGGCCGGCTCCTGTCCGACGGTCGTCTGGACGAAGCGGCGAGGCACGCGGCGAGCGCGCCACGGCGCCCGGCAGCGGAGCGGCCGAAGACTCCGTCCACGACCCACATCAGCGTGGTCGACGCGGACGGAAACGCTGCCTCGCTCTCCGCTTCCACCGGGTGCGGCTCCGGGATCGTCGTGCCCGGGACGGGCATCCACATGAACAACATGCTCGGAGAGGAAGACCTGAATCCGGAAGGGTGGACCGCGGAGCCGGGGGCCAGGCTCACGAGCATGATGGCGCCCTCGGTCGTGGTCTCCGGTGGCCGTCCCAGGCTCGTGGTCGGGAGCGCGGGGTCGATCCGATTGCGGGCCGCGATCATGCAGATCGTCGTCAACGTCGTCCAGCACGGCATGTCCGTGGAGGACGCCGTCCGGGCTCCTCGCGTCCACCTCGACGGCGACCGACTCCACCTCGAGGGTGGCTTCGATCCGGGTGCGGCCGACCGCCTCGAAGAGGCAGGATTCGACGTTGTCCGCTGGGATGAGCGGAACCTCTACTTCGGCGGCGCTGCCGGCGTCGCGCTCTCGCCGGAAGGGCTCGAAGCGGCCGGTGACCCGCGCCGCGGGGGCGCCGGCATCGTCGTGGCGTGACCATCCTCGTCCGCCACGCCGATCCGCGGGACGCCGCGCCCCTCGTCGAGCTTGCCCGCGCAGTCGGATCGGAGCCGGAGGGATGGCTCGTGACCGAGGGAGCCTGGAGGAGCCCGGTCGGCGAGCGCCGCTATCTCCGCGCGCTCCGGCGTTCGCTCGACGGGGCCGTGCTGGTCGCCGAGCTGGACGGGGAGATCGTCGGCCGCCTCTCCGTCGCACGCGACCCGCATCCCGCGAGCGCGCACGTCGCGGATCTCGGCGTCATGGTCGCGAGGGACCGGCGTCGCCGCGGCGTCGGGCGCGCCCTGATGGAGGCGGCGGAATCGTGGGCCCGAGAGTCCGGCGTGCGCAAGCTCGAGCTCCACGTCTTTCCGCACAACACCGCCGCGATCGCGCTCTACGAGGGGCTCGGGTACCGCCGCGAGGGGATCCGTCAGGAGCACTACCGCCGCGGCACGCAGCTCGTGGACGCGATTCTCATGGCGAAGACGGTCGAGCGCTAACGTGATCACGTGAGCGAGCACGAGCTCGAGAGCGGAACGCTCGTCTACACCGAGGAGGAACTTGCCGCCGAGGAGGAGCTGTGGAGCGACGACTCGGCGGAAGACCACGCCGGCTGGCTCTGCGTCGGCACCGACCCGTTTCCGTGCCCGGCATCCGGCTGTTCGTTCGTCGCCGAGTTCATGACCGCGGCCCATCTGATCCTCGTCTGGGAGGAGCGGGACGACCCGAACCTCCTGCGCCATGCGCAGCGCGCGAAGGAGGTCGGGCGGAACCCGCGCGTCGTCGAATACGAGCCTTCCTTCGGCCCGAGTGCGTCGTACTACGCGTGGGAGGCGGCCGGCCGGCCGGTGCACGGCGTCCGGCGCTGAAAACGGCTACGCCGACTCGGCGCGACTCATGCCAGGTTCCGTGGCGAGCAGCTTGCGGGCATACAGGCGCTCGTCGGCTGCGCGGTAGAGCGAGAGGGCGTTCCGGCCCTCGTCCGGATGGACCGACCAGCCGAACCGGATCACGAGGCCCTGCTGGGCGAGCGCGCTCTCCAGCCGTGCGCAAACGCGCGCCGCGTCGCCGCGGCCCGAGGCGTCCGTGAGGATGGCGAACTCGTTGCCGCCGACGCGCGCGAGCTCGTCGGCCGGAGCCAGCGTCCGGCCGAGCATCTCGGCGAGCCGGCGGAGCACGTCGGTGTCCTCGTCCTCGTCCACGGCGCGCGCACTGTCGAGGTCTCCGATCAGGAGTGCGAAGCGCGCGCCGGCCTCGAGCCGCCGCTCGATCGCCGTCTCGAAGGCGCGCGTGTTCGGGAGGCCCGTGGCCGCGTCGCGGTCGGCGAGGATCGTCAGCTCCTCGACGAGCACCCGATTTCGGCGCGCAGCCCAGCCGATCAGCACGCCCATCATCGTGTAGGTGATGAGGCGGATTGCGGTCGCCGGCCCGAGCACCTCGTTGGCCGGGAGGTTCGGGTTCGATACGACGCCGAGCAGGTACAGCGACGCCGCGAGGATGCCCGCTGTAGCCCCGACGACGGGTCCGCTCGCGAGGGCGACGAGCGCGACCGGGGCGTAGTAGAAGTGGCCGATTCCGAGCCCTGGCTGCTCGACGAGGAGGAAACAAACGAACACGACCACGTACGCGACAAGCGCGCTCGCGAAGAGAAGACGCCGGTGAGCGCCGACCGAAGACACTGCCGGGAAGATCGCGCGTGACGGGGGCGTGCACCTCCCTCGATCGAGGGATTCGTTGCGAAACGATCGTCCGCGTCGCCGACCGCCTCTACCTATCCGGGTCCTACGGCGTCTCAGCGGATATGAGGCGGATATGAGGCGGATATGAGGCGCTCGCGGATCCATGGTCTCGCGCCGGGCGTCCGCGCGGCCGCGGCGGCCGGTCTCCTACTCGGTCTCGTCACGCTCGTGGCCGTCGCCGGCCGGACCGGCATTCCATGGGCGTCGGCGCCGAGCGCGCCAGCACCCTCGCCCTCCGGCGGCGCTTCGCGAACAGGAGCCCTGCTGCTCGTCCTCGCGTGGGCCGCGCTCGTCGCCGTCGGCGTCGTCGTCAGGGTCCGTGGGCGGCACGCCCGCTCGCGCCTGCTCCCGCCTATGCAGCGCCGTCTGCGCTGGTTCGACCGCGCGCTGGTTGCCGTGCTCGCGCTGTGCTTCGCGGCGGCCGTCGTCGCGGTCCTTCTCGCCGTGACACGAAACGAGTCGCCGGCGCGCCCCGCCGGACTCGCCGCCAAGCCGGCCCCCACGACTCGGGCCCACGCCGCGCGGAGTACCCGTCCGGGATATCTCGGCTGGCTCCCCGAGGCGGGTGCGGGCGCGCTTCTCGCGGTTGTCGTCGGTCAAGCGCTCTTGCGCGGACGGCCCCGCCGGCGCGAGGGGGAGCCAGAACCCACCGCCGTCACGCGCGCCGTGAGCGAGGCGCTCGAGGATCTTCGCGCGGAGTCGGATCCGCGCCGTGCCGTCATCGCCGCCTACGCCCGCATGGAGCAGGGGATGGCTGCGGCCGGTCTCGGCCGGCGGGCGTCCGACACTCCGCTCGAATACCTGGAGCGCGTGCTCGGGTCGCTCGACGCGGGCCGGCCGTCCGTGCGCGCGCTGACGGCGCTCTTCGAGCGCGCCAAGTTCAGCCGCGCCGCGGTGCGCGCAGCCGACCGCGACGAGGCCGTCGCCGCGCTCGTCGCGATTCGCGCGGACCTGCAGGCACGCTCGTGACCGTCGCCGCCGCCGCGCTCGTCGCCCTGGCGTCGCTCGTCGCGCTCGCGCTTGCGCGCGGGGCAGTCGCAGGAGTCCGGCCCAGCCGCTCACCCTTCGACGCGGTGCTCCGCCGCCGGCGCGAGGCTCCTCCGGCAGCCCGCGAGCTCGAGCGGCTCGAGACGGCGGTTGTCCTCTCCCCGTCGAGCGCGCGCGAGCTGCACGTGCGTCTTCGACCCGTCCTTCGCGCCGTCGCGGCGGAGCGGCTTTCCCGACGCGGGATCGAGCTCGATCGCGACCGCGACCGGGCGCAAGAGGCGCTCGGCCCAGACCTGTGGGCCGTCGTCCGGCCCGACCGTCCGCTTCCCGCCCGAGGCGATGTCCCGCCGACGCTGCGGGAGCTCGCCGCGATCGTGGACACGCTGGAGCGGCTGTGAGCGCCCGGCTCGAAGACGTCGCGGCAACGTCCGCTCGAGTTCTGGACGAGATCGAGCGTGCTGTCGTCGGGAAGCGAGACGCGCTCGAGCTCGTGCTCGCCGGGCTGCTCGCCGACGGCCACGTCCTGATCGAGGACTTTCCCGGTCTCGCGAAGACGCTGATCGCGCGCTCGTTCGCCCAGGTCGCGCGTCTTCGCTTCGCGCGCATCCAGTTCACGCCCGACCTGATGCCGTCGGACATCACCGGGTCGTCCATCTATAACCAGAAGTCCGCTGAGTTCGAGTTCCGGCCCGGGCCCGTGTTCGCGAACCTCGTCCTTGCCGACGAGATCAACCGGGCGCCGCCGAAGACGCAGGCTGCGCTCCTCGAGGCGATGCAGGAGCGCCAGGTCACCACCGACGGCACGCCGAGGGCGTTCGAGCGCCCGTTCCTCGTGCTCGCCACGCAGAACCCGATCGAGTACGAGGGGACATATCCTTTGCCCGAGGCGCAGCTCGACCGCTTCCTGCTTCGCCTCGGGGTCGGCTATCCCGAGCGCGACGACGAGCGCGAGCTGCTCGAGCGTCGCCGCGAGCGCCGCACGGATGACATCGAGCTCGAGCCGGTGCTCGACGGTCCGGCGCTCGTGGGCCTGCAACTGGCCGTCGAGGACGTCCACGTCGCCGAGAGCGTTGCCGAGTACATCGTCGATCTCGTCCGCTCGACACGCGCCTCCGCCGGCGTTCAGGTCGGCGCGAGCCCGCGCGGAGCACTCGCGTTGCTGAAGGCGTCTCGGGCGCGTGCCGCGATCGCCGGACGCGACTATGTGACGCCGGACGACGTCAAGGCGCTCGCCGTTCCGGCGCTCGCGCACCGCTTGACCTTGCGCCCCGAGGTCTGGGTCCAGCGCGTGACTCCGGAGGAGATCGTCCGCGACTGCCTCGAGCGCGTTCCGACCCCGGCCGCGGAGGACCTGACGCCGCTCGTCGAATGACCCGGACGGCGACGCGCAAGCCCGCCGGCTACATCCTCGCCGGCACCCTCGGGCTCGTCGGCGCGCTGGCTCTCGGCCGGCCCGAGCTCGCGGCCCTGGCTGCCCCGTTCCTCCTTCTCCCGGCCGTCGCGTTCGCCCTCGCGCCTCAGCCCTCGGTAGAAGCTCTCTTTCGCCTCGAGCGGTCTCGTGCTCTTGAAAACGCGGCCGTCAGGGCGACGGTCGAGATCGTCTCGGACGCCGAGCTCGACCCGCTCGAGCTCTTCTTTCCCCTCCCGCCTGGGCTTCGCATCGAAGGCCCGAACCCCGTCTCCGTGTCGGTCCGGCCCGGCCGGCCGGCGATCCTCGACCTCACCATCCGCTGCGAGCGCTGGGGCGGCTACGTCCTCGGCGAGGTGTACCTCCGCGCGTGGGACCAGCTCGGCGCTTTCCGGTTCGAGACGCGCGTCGAGCCGGCCCGTCCCCTGCGCGTCTACCCGCGCGATGAGTCGGTGCGGGCGCTGATCCGGCCTCGCGAGACGCAGCCGCTTGCGGGAAACCAGACCGCTCGGGTGAAGGGCGACGGCATCGAGTTCGCCGACATTCGACCGTTCGTTGTCGGCGACCGAGTCAGGCGAATCAACTGGCGGGCGAGCGCCCGCCGGGATGCGCTGTGGGTCAACGAGAGCCATCCCGAGCGGAACACGGACGTCGTGATCTTCCTCGACGCGTTCGCAGAGATGCGGTACGGCGGCGAGAGCTCGCTCGATCCGCTCGTTCGTGCCGCAATCGCGGTCGCACGGCGCTATCTCGGGCTCCGCGACCGCGTAGGGCTCGTCAGCTTCGGCGGAATCCTCCGCTGGCTCGAGCCCGCCGGCGGCGTCGTCCAGGCGTATCGCGTCGTCGAGGCCGTGCTCGACACGAGGGTCGCGCTCAGCTACGCGTGGAAGGACGTCGACGTGATCCCGCGCCGGACGCTCCCTGCGAACGCGCTCGTGGTCGCACTGACGCCGCTCCTCGACCGGCGTTCGATCGGCGCCCTGCTCGATCTGTCCGGGCGGGGTTATGACCTGTGTGTCGTCGACGTCTCTCCCGTCGCGTTCGCTCCGCCCCCGAGGGACGATGCGGAGCGGCTCGCGAGGCGCGTGTGGGCGCTGCAACGCGAGTCCGTGCGCGCTCGCTTCCGGTCGCTTGGCGTCGCCGCCGCCGAATGGTCCGCAGATGCCCCCCTCGCGGCACCCATGGAGGAGGTGGCGGCATTTCGGCACTACGCCCACGCCCCGCGGCACTGATCGCTGCGGCGGTGCTCGCCGCCGACGGCGCGGGGCTCGTCGCGGCTGTCGCCGCGTCCGCCGGAGCTCGGCCCGAGCTCGAGACAGCGGCGGCAGCGTCGGGCGCCGTGGTCCTCGTTGCTGCGGGCCTCGTCTCGACAGCCCTCGTCCCACTCGGTCTCGTCCTCGTGGGCGGGGCGTACGGCGTCGCGGTCGAGACCGGGGGGGAGGGTGTCGACGCGGGAGCCGCCGTCTTCGCCGCCGGACTGTTCCTCGCCGCGGAGCTCGCGCACTGGGCTCACGAGCTGCGCTCGCCGTCGCGGGGGCACTGGACGGTCGTCGCGCGAGGCGCGTTCCGGCTCGCGCTGCGAACGCTCACGGGATTCGCGGCGGCCGCGGTCGTTCTCAGCGCGAGCGCGGCGCGGATCGACGGCGGCCTGCCTCTCGTCGCCCTTGGCCCCGTCGCGCTCGTCGGCGCGCTCGCGCTGGTCGCAAGCCTGGCTCGCCGCTAACGAGCGAAGCGGACCGTCGCTATGCGCTCAACGCCCTAGTAGCAGTACGAGGATGGCCGAAATCGACGTCAACCCCTCCTAGCTCCCCGGCGGCTCGACGCGGCCGTTAGTCGCCGCCCGCTCCCTGCTCTCGCGCTCCCAGGCGAGCGCGTCGGCGGCGCGCTCGAGGAGCGGAGTCAGCCGGACGACGCGTTCGCGCTCGGAGACGCGCTCGAGGAGGTCCTGCTTGGCGGGCGGCCCGAGGTCGATCCGGCTCGCGATCGCGAACGAGGGCGCGCCGGGATCCGGCTCGTCGAAGTCCGCCTCGGCGGCCTCGACGACGCGGCGGTAGGCGGTCAGGCAGCGCGCGAGCTCCTCCTCGCTCGGCTCGTCGTCGTCGTCGTCTTCGAGCTCCTCGACCTCGGCCGTCGCGAACGGGCGGCCGCCCGTCTCGGCGACGATGCGAAAGCGCTCGTGTCCCTCGACGAGGACGTTGAGCCGCCCGTCCGGAAACCGGTCGAGGACGTCGATCACCGCCGCTTGCGTCCCGACCTCGCGCATGCCGTCGTCGTCGGCGAGGACGAGCCCGAACGGGCTGTCCAGCTCGAGGCACTCGCCGATGAGCTCCCGGTAGCGCGGCTCGAAGATGTGGAGCGGGATCTGCTCGCCCGGCACGAGAACGATCGGGAGCGGGAAGAGCCCGATCTCGCCCACGCCGACAGCCTATGGTCTCCGACCCCCTAAGCTTTCGGCCGTGGCGCGCGACGAGCTCTTTCGACCCGCCCTCTCGACGCTCGTCCCGTACGAGCCGGGGAAGCCGGTCGAGGAGGTGCAGCGGGAGCTCGGGCTCGCGCGTGTGGTCAAGCTGGCGTCGAACGAAGGGGCGTTCGGGCCGTTTCCGCGGGCCCTCGAGGCGATCGAGCGGGCAGCGCGCGAGCTCAACCGCTATCCCGACGGAGGCGCGTACAGGCTCACGCACGCGCTCGCGGAGAAGCACGGCGTCGAGCCGGAGCAGATCGCGCTCGCCGCCGGGGCCGACGGCGTGATCGGGTACCTGTCCCTGGCCGCGCTCGACCCCGGCGACGAGGTCGTGTGCGGCTGGCCGTCGTTCCCGAGCTACGTCCTCGACGCGATCAAGATGGGCGCGGAGGCAAAGCGCATCCCGCTCGTCGACGACCGCTACGACCCGCGCGCACTGCTCGACGCGGTCGGCGAGCGGACGAAGATCGTCTACCTCTGCAACCCCAACAACCCGACCGGCACGATGGTCGGCCGCGATGCGGTCGACGCGTACTTCGAGCGTGTGCCCGGCCATGTTCTGACCGTCCTCGACGAGGCCTATTTCGAGTACGTCGAGGCGGCCGACTACCCGGACGGGATCGAGGAGTACCTGAAGCGGGACGGCCGGCGCGTGCTCGTCCTGCGGACGTTCTCGAAGATCTACGGGCTGGCCGGCCTCCGCGTCGGCTACGGGGTCGGCCCTGCGGACGTCGTCCAGGCGGTGAAGAAGGTGCGAAACGCGTTCGACATCAACCAGCTCTCGCAGGACGCGGCGCTCGCCAGCCTGGACGACGACGACGAGCTCGCGCGCAGGCGCGAGATCACGGCCGAGGGGCGTGCCGAGCTCGAGGCCGGATTCCGCGAGCTCGGCCTCCGCGTCGCGGCGCCTGCGGTTGCGAACTTCCTCTTCGTCGAGGTCGGCGGCGACGTTCAGCAGTTCTTCGACGCCCTCCTCCGGGAAGGGGTGATCGTCCGCCCGCTCGCTCCCTTCGGGGCCCCGGAAGCCGTCCGCGTCACGGTGGGAACCCCCGAGGAGAACGCCTTCGCGCTCGAGGCCGTCGGGCGCGTTCTCGCCGCTTCGCGCGAAACAGTCGCGTAAGAGCGCCGATCCCCCAGGCGCGGGTTATGGCCGGCAGGGGCGGCTTGTATGCTCCGGTCCGTGAGCGTGGACTCCGGTGGGGCCCGGCTGGGCTTGCTACGGAGCGCGCGCGACTTCCGGCTCCTCTTCCTCGCAACCCTCGCGTCGAGCGTCGGGACGTGGCTCGCGTTCGTAGCACTCGTGATCGACGTGTTCGATCGCACCGGAGACGCCCGCTGGGTGAGCGCGCTCCTCATCGTGGACTTTCTCCCGATCGTCGTGATCGGCCTCTTCGCCGGCCCGCTTCTCGACCGCCTCCCGCGCCGCAGCATCCTCATCGTGGCCGATCTCGCCCGCGCGCTCGTCTTCTTCGTGCTCCCCTTCACGACGAGCGCCCTGCAGATCGTCGCCCTCGCGTTCGTCGCGGGCGTCGCGACGAGCTTCTTTCGCCCCGCCTCGTACGCCGGGCTTCCGAACCTCGTCTCCGACGCCGAGCTACCCCGCGCGAACGGGCTCGTCCAGTCCGCCGAGAACGTCGCCTTCGCCGCGGGCCCGGTTGCCGGAGGCGCGCTCGTCGCGGCGGCGGGGACGCACCCGGCCTACTGGTTCAACGGCGTGACCTTCGTCGTGTCCGCGTACTTCATCGCGCGGATCCGGAAGTCGCTCGAGGAGGAGCGCGGCGAGCGGGAAGGCCACTGGCGCGAGGTGGTGGCCGGGCTCGATCTCGTCGTCCACGTCCGCTCGCTGCTCGCCGTGCTCGTCGCCTGGAGCGTCGCGATGCTCGCGCTCGCCGCGACGAGCGTCGCCGAGGTCGTTCTCGCCAAGGTCACCTTCGACGCCGGCGATTTCGGATACGGCTTCCTCTTCGCGGCGACCGGCGTCGGCTTGGTGCTGGGCAGCCTCGCCACGGGCTCCGTCGTCGAGCGGCGCGGAGCACGCGTCGTCTATCCGATCGCCATCGCCCTGATGGGCATCGGGTTCGCCGGAGCCGCCGCGGCGCCGGACGTGTGGAGCGCTTCGGCGATCCTCGTGCTCGCCGGGGTGGGCAACGGCGCGGCGGTCGTCTGCAACGCGCTCCTCGTCCAGCGCGGCTCGCCCGACCGCCTGCGCGGGCGTGCCTTCACCGTCCTCATGAGCTCGAGCTACGCCGTCCTCGGCGCGGGGACGGTTGCGGCAGGGCCGCTGACGAACTCCTTCGGCCCTCGGGACATGTTCGCCGTGGCGGCCGGTCTCGCGGCGCTTTCGTCGATCGTCGCCCTGCTCATCCTCGCCGGCTCGGACGAGGAGGAACGCGGCACGCGGGGCGAGGACGAGGGCGTCTCGGAGCTCGTCGCGCCCGAAGAGCGGCCGATTCGACAAGCTTCCTAGCGACGTGCCGAGGGCATGGACGCTCGACGAGCTCCTCGCGGGCGTGCGCAGCGGTGAGCGGCGCGCGCTCGCACGGGCGATCACGCTCGTCGAGAGCGGCGATCCCCTCGCCTACGACCTGATCCGGGAGATCTATCCGGAGACCGGCCGGGCCGCGGTGCTCGGGATCACCGGCCCACCGGGCGTGGGCAAGTCCAGCCTCATCAGCGCGCTCGTCCGGCACGCGCGGGGGCGGGACGAGTCGGTCGGCGTCATCTCCGTCGACCCGTCGAGCCCGTTCACCCGCGGCGCGCTCCTCGGCGACCGGATCCGCCTCGCCGACCACTTTCTCGACCCGGACGTCTTCATCCGCTCGATGGGGACGCGCGGACATCTCGGCGGCCTCGCCGAGGCGACGCTGCAATCGGCGCTCGTCCTCGACGCGGCGGGAAAGGACCTCGTCTTCCTCGAGACCGTCGGCGCGGGCCAGAGCGAGGTCGAGATCATCTCGATCGCGGACACGGTGCTGCTCGTGCTCATGCCGGGCTCGGGAGACTCGATTCAGGCGTTGAAGGCCGGGATCATGGAGATACCCGACGTGATCGCCGTGAACAAGCGCGACCACCCGGCTGCGGAGACGATGGTGAACGAGGTGCGATCGGTGCTCTTGCTCGACGAGGAACGGGACTGGCAACCGCCCATCGTGCTGACCGAGGCGGTCCGGGGCGAGGGCGTCGAAGAGCTCTGGGACGCGCTCGCCGCGCACCGGCGTCATCTCGAGGACAACGGACTTCTTGCCGACCGGCGCGCACGCAACCTCGCCGGGGAGGTCTTCGCCGTCGCGAGCGCGCGCGCGAAGGCCCATCTCGAAGAGACCGTGGCCGAGGACCCGGAGCTGCGCCGCCTGCTCGCCGAGGTGCAACGTCGGGAGCTCGACCCCCTCACGGCGGTCCGCGAGATCATGGAGAAGGTGTTCAAGCTCGAGGCACGGAATGGCGGTTCGCACAGCGCCGACGATCGCTGAGATCGAGGCCGCGAGCAGGCGGCTCGACGGGATCGCGCGCGTGACGCCCGTGTTCCAGTCCGCGACGCTCAGCCGGATGGCCGGGCGGCCCGTCGTCCTGAAGGCCGAGAACCTGCAGCGGACGGGCTCCTTCAAGATCCGCGGCGCGGTGAACAAGGTCGCCTCGCTCTCGGACACGGAGCGCGCCGCGGGCGTCGTGACCGCGAGCGCCGGCAACCACGGCCAGGCGGTCGCGTGGGCTGCGCGACAGGCCGGCACGAGGGCGACTGTCTTCATGCCGCAGGACGCCCCGATGGCGAAGGTCGACGCGACGCGGAGCTACGGCGCCGAGGTCGTTCTCGGGGGCGAGGGGTACGACGAGTGCTCCGCCGCGGCGGCTGAGCATGCCGAGACGGGCGCGACGATGATCCACGCGTACGAGGACGAGCTCGTGATCGCAGGCCAGGGAACGATCGGGATCGAGCTCGCCGAGCAGGTTCCGGATGCCGAGACCGTGGTCGTGCCGATCGGAGGCGGCGGGCTCGCCGCGGGCATCGCGCTCGCGCTCGAGTCCCTGCGCCCGGAGCTCAAGGTCGTCGGCGTCCAGGCCGAGGCGTTCGCGCCGCTCGCGGGACAGGTCTCCGGGGGCGTGACGATCGCCGACGGCATCGCCGTCAAGAAGCCGGGCGAGCTGACGAGCACGATCCTGCGCGACCGCCTCGACGACGTCGTCGTCGTCGCCGACGACGCGATCGCACAGGCGATCGTCGTTCTCCTCGAGCGTGTGAAGCTCGTCGTCGAGGGTGCCGGGGCAGCGGGCGTGGCCGCCCTCCTGAGCGGAAAGGTCGAGGGCGAGGGACCCGTGTGCGTGCTCCTCTCCGGCGGCAACATCGACGCGACCCTCCTGCTCGAGGTCGCCCGGCACGGGCTCACGCGCGCCGGCCGATTCGTCGCCCTGCGCACACGGGTGCTCGATCGTCCGGGAGCGCTCGCGAAGCTGCTCGCGCTCCTTGCGGACGAGCGCGTGAACGTCCTTTCGGTCGAGCACCGCCGGGAGGGGATGAACCTGCCGCTCGCCGAGGCGGCAGTCGAGCTCACCATTGCGACGCGGGACGCCGAGCACTGCGACGAGCTGCTCGCCCGCATGGCTGCCGAGTGGGGCTATCCGGTCGAGGTCCTGAGTTAGGAGGGCGCCGGGTCGAGTCCTCGCACGAGCTCGCGGACCCGGCAGTCGATCTCGTCGCGGAGCTCGCGCACGCGCTCGCTGGGGAGGAATTCCGGGTCGGCGAAGGACCAGTCGATCCGCCGCTTGCCGGGCGTGACCGGGCAGGCCGCTTCGCTGCACGTCGAGACGACGACGTCGGCCCAGGCAAGCGCCTCGTCGTCCAGCCTGCGCGGGACGTGGTCGCTCGCGTCGATCCCGGCGTCGGCCAGCACGTCGACCACCCTGGGATTCGCCGCGGCGCCCGGCGCGCTTCCGGCCGAGCGAGCGGCGTGGCGGCCCTCCGCCGCGCGCGCGAAGAGGCGCTCGGCCATCACGCTTCGTCCGCTGTTCCCGACGCAGACGAAGAGGACGTTCACTCCGTCGTGGTGGGCTACGCCCCCTCGCTGACCTCGTAGATCTCGTCGGCGACGAGGCCGTGTGCCTCTCGGTGCACGGTGTGCGCGGCCTCCTCGTTGGGCGCTTCGACGAGGCAGAAGATCTTGCCGGCCTTCTCGTCCACCCAGTAGCGGTGGTACTTGACGCCGTGCTTCTCCTGCTCCTCGACGTCCTTCGCGTGGGCTCCGGCGACGTCGTCGGCCGACACGCCTCCTTCGATGTTGTGCACGTCCATGTAGAGCGGCATCCAGTCTCCTTCGGTTGGCTGGCCCGATGCTCTCAGAGGTCGAGCCCGCGCGCAATCACCATGCGCTGGACCTCGTTCGTCCCCTCGCCGATCTCCAGCACCTTCTGGTCGCGGTAGAGCCGGGAGATCGCGTACTCGTCCATGAAGCCGTACCCGCCGTGAATCTGGAGCGCCTCGTTGGCGACGCGGTGCGAGAGCTCACCGGTGTAGAGCTTCGCCATCGCCGCCTCGTGCGCGAACGGCCGGCCCTCGTCCTTGAGCCAGGCGGCTTTGTAGACGAGGTGGCGGGCCGCCTCGATCTCGGTCGCCATGTCCGCGAGCTTGAACTGGATGGCCTGGAACTTCGCGATCGGGCGCCCGAACTGCTGCCGGTTCTTCGCGTACTCGCGGGCGAGCTCGTACGCGCCCTCCGCAAGCCCGAGCCCCATCGCCGCAACCGAGATGCGGCCGCCCGCGAGGATCTCGAGGAATTGGCGGAAGCCGTGGCCGCGCGGGCCGAGGAGGTGGTCTTCCGGCACCGAGCAGTCGCGGAACGAGAGCTCTCGCGTGTCGGACGCGTGCCAGCCCATCTTCTGCATCGGCTGGGAGATCTCGTAGCCGGGCGTCCCATTTGGCACGACGATGTTCGAGACCTCGTCGTCGCCCGTGCGGGCCGTGATCGTCACGCACGCCGAGATGTCGGTTCCCGCGTTCGTGATGAAGATCTTCGAGCCGTTCACGACCCAGCTCCCGTCGCTGAGCTCCGCACGGGTCTGCGTCGCGCCGGCGTCGGAGCCGGCTCCGGGCTCCGTGAGGCCGAACGCCCCGAGCTTCCGCCCCGACGCGAGCTCCGGGAGCCAGCGCTGCTTCTGCTCCTCGGAGCCGAAGAGGAAGATCGGCATCGTGCCGAGGGACGTGTGCGCGGCAACCGTGATCGCGACCGACGAGTCGACACGGGTGAGCTCTTCGATCGCGAGCGCGTAGGAGAGCGTGTCCGAGCCGGCGCCCCCGTACTCCTCCGGGATCGGGATTCCCATCAGGCCGAGCTCGGCGAGCTCGGCGACGATGTCGTAGGGGAAGCGGTGCTCGCGGTCGAGCTCTTCGGCGACCGGGGCGATGCGGGCCTCCGCGAACTCGCGCACGGTGCGCCGAAGGAGCTCGTGCTCCTCGGAGAGGTCGAAGTTCACGCGTCCGCGAGCCGGCGGCAGAGCTCGGCGAGCAAACGGACGCCGTAGCCCGTCGCGCCTCGATCGGAGTAGTAGTCGTCGCGGCCCCGGTCGAGGAACGCCGTGCCCGCGATGTCCAGGTGGGCCCACGGACCCTCGCCGGCGAACGCCTCGAGGAAGCAGGCGGCGTAGATCGGGGTCGCCTGCTTGAGCGTCGACGAGTTCTTCATGTCCGCGAAGGTCGAGTCGATGTAGCGCCGGTACGACTCGTGCACGGGCCAGGGCCACGCGTGGTCTCCGCTTGCCTCGGCGGCCGCCTGCACCTCGGCGACCCAGGCCTCGTCGTTGCCGAAGAGGCCCGCGTAGAAGTCGCCCATCGCGACTGTCATGCCGCCCGTCAGCGTCGCGAGATCGAGGAGATGCGTCGCGCCGGCCTGGCGCGTGTGCCAGAGGGCGTCGGCGAGGACGAGCCGTCCCTCGGCGTCGGTGTTCGTGATCTCGATCGTCTTCCCGTTCAGCGCGGTGACGATGTCGCCCGGGCGGAAGGCGTGCCCTCCGGGCATGTTCTCGCAGGCGCCGACGACCGCGACGGCCCGGAGCGGGAGGGCGAGCTCGGCGATCGCTCCGAGACCCATGAGCACGGCCGCGCCGCCGCCCATGTCCGACTTCATGTCGTCCATCCCGTCCGCTGGCTTCAGCGAGAGCCCGCCGGAGTCGAACGTGATGGCCTTGCCCACGAGGCCGAGCACGACGTCTGCTCGGGCTCCGGGGGGCTCGTAGCGCAACGTGATCAGCCTCGGCGGCACGTCGCTTCCCTGGCTGACGGCGACGAACGCGTTCATCCCGGCAGCGCGGAGCTCGTCCGGGCCGAGGATCTCGCAGCCGAGGTCGAAGCGGGTCGAGAGCTCGCGGGCGACCTCGGCCAGCCCCTCGGGCGTCAGCTCGTTCGCCGGCGCGTTGACGAGGTCGCGGCACCGGTTCGTCCAGCCGGCGACGATCGCCGCTCTGCGTGCCTCCTCCCGTACCGCGCGCGCGCCTTCGCCGCAGAGCACCAGGCGCGCGGGCGGCGAGGGGCGCTCGCCGTCCGTCTTCCAGCGGCCGGCGTCGTACGTCCCCAGCACGAGGCCGTCGACGACGGCGCGCGCCTGCGCCGTCTCGTCGAGCCCGAGGCCGTTCCCGTCCAGCAGCCACGCGACCGTCTCGGCGCCGGTGCCCGCGATGCGAGCGCCGAGGCAGGCCGCGGCCGTTCGAAGGTCGTCGGCGTCCACGGCCGTGCCCGCTCCGGCCGCCGCGACCCGCCTCGCCTCGATGCCCTCGACGTCGTGGACGACCGTGACGGCGCCGCGCTCGCCCCGAAGCTCGCCCTGCGCGACCAGCGGCTCGAGCTCGGCTTGCGCCGTTCCCGGGAGCCGGACCGGCTCCCCGACGGCAAACGCGAGGACGTCGGCCTCGACTCCCTCGGGTGGCGTCTCGGCGACGTCGACTTCCATGACCCGGGTCGCGATGCTATCCGAAGCGATTCCTACGCTGCCCTCGAGTGGCCCTAAAGCGCCGGCTTGTGGCTGCCGATAGAGGAGAGGCGCTATGAGCGCAGCACGACCCTCTCCGTCCGCGCCTTCCCCTCGCGGACGTCATCCTCTCCCAGTGGAAGCCCTCCAGGAACGGCTCGGGGGGCTTCTACGCGAGAGGGAGCGTCTGCAGGGCGGATCGGCCAAGGAGCTCGAGCGAAACCGGCTCGAGATCGTCGGCGTGCAGTGGGACCTCTGCTACGCGCTGATCGCCAAGAACATGCGCTACTAAGAGGGCTTGGCGAAATAGCGGCTATCCCGCCGAGCCACGCTGCTCGCCCCGACGCGGCGTCCTCGCTCGCCCCCGTATCTCCTTCGATACGAGGGCTCCCTGCGTCCTTGCCTCGGAACGAGCATCATCGCCTCGGCGACGAGCACCATTCCGCCAATCCCTCCCTCGCTAGTCTGGCCCCGTGGGCGGGGGCGTCGACAAGCGGGCGATGGCGGCGCTTTCCTCCGGCCATCTCGCGACCGACCTCGCGCAGGGCGCGCTCCCCGCGCTCCTCCCGTTCCTCAAGGACGAGTTCGGCCTGTCGTACGCGCTGGCGGCCGCGCTCGTCCTCGGCTCGACGTTCGCCTCGTCGCTGATCCAGCCCGCGTTCGGGCTCTGGTCGGACGCGCGCGGGGCACTCTGGCTCCTCCCTGCGGGGGTCGCGACGTCCGGGGTCTTCATGGGGCTCGCCTCGATCGCGCCGACCTACGCGCTCGTCTTCCTCTGTGTCCTCGTCTCGGGCGTGGGGGTTGCCGCGTACCACCCGGAAGGCTCGAAGTTCGCGAGCTACGTGAGCGGCTCGCGGCGGGCGAGCGGCATGTCCCTGTTCTCGATCGGAGGCAATCTCGGCTTCGCGCTCGGGCCGCTCGTCGCCGCGGCAGCGGTGGGCCTGCTCGGACTCCACGGCGGCCTGCTCGTGATGGTCCCGGGGCTCGCCGTCGCGGTCGTGCTCGCGAGTTCACTTCGCTATCTCGCTCGCTTCGCGCCCACGCCGACGGCCGGCGCGCGTTCGACGGCCGACCGCGGCCAGCCGAAGGCGCTCTCGCTCCTGCTCGGCATCGTCGGCCTCCGCGCCCTCGCCCATATGGGCCTCTTCACGTTCGTGCCGCTCTGGGAGGTCGCCAACGGCGCGAGCAAGGTCCACGGCACGGTGCTCCTCTCGCTGTTTTTGTTCTCCGGCGCCGTCGGGACGTTCCTCGGCGGCCCCGCGGCCGACCGCTTCGGCAGGCGTCCGGTCGTGGCGTGGAGCCTCGTCGCGGCGTGGCCCCTGATCCTCGTCTACGTCCTCGCCGGCGGGATCCTCGGCGGCGTCGCGCTCGTGCTGGCCGGCGCGTTCGTGATCGGGACGTTCGGCGTGACGCTCGTGATGAGCCAGGAGTACATGCCCGGCCGCGTCGGGATGGCGTCCGGGCTCTCGATCGGGCTCGCCATCGGGCTCGGAGGCGTCGCCGCGGTCACGCTCGGAGCCGTCGCCGACGCGGTCGACCTGCGGACGGCGTTGCTCCTCACGGCTCTCGGCCCGGCCCTCGGCGTCGTTCTGACGCTTCTTCTTCCGCCGGTCCGGGGCGCGCGGCTGGTAGAACCCGAGCCCGCGGCGTCCACGCTCTAGTCATGGCAGAGACGGTTCAGGAAATCTTCGACGAGATGCAGGCCGGGGTTGATCCCGAGCGCCTTCGCGGCCAGCGCGCGTCGTACCGTTTCGACGTCGCCGGCGTCGGAAGCTGGCACGTGGACGTGGACGACGGCGCCGTCTCCGTCACGCGCAGCGATGCGGACGCCGACTGCGTGATCGAGACCGACGAGCAGACCTTCCTGAAGATTGCGCGGCGGGAGCAGAACCCGGCGGTCGCCTACATGACCGGGAAGGTCAAGGTGCGAGGCGACACCGGGCTCGCCCTCCGCCTGCAGGACTTCTTCGGCTAGACCCCCGCGCCGCGCCGGGCTCCGCCCATGAAGAGGCTGATCAGGAAGAGCAGCGCCGCGATCGCGGCGAGGATGAACAGCCACTTGACGACGAATCCCACGCTGAAGAGGATGATCGCGAGGACCGCGAGCACGATGAGGAGAAGCACGAACGACTCCTTTCGCTTCTGTTGTCGTTTAGACAACGTGAAAGCGGGCCCTACGGGTACGCGCTAAGCGTCACTAGGAGGGTGTGGCGGAGTGGCGCTCGGCGGCTTGACCGCTGTTTTGCCAAGCCCTCCTAAAGATACAAGAGCCACTTGGCGCGGCACCCGCAGTCCTTGTGCGGGCACGCGTGCTTCGAGCAGGTCCAGTACGTCCACCAGATCCACTTCAGGTGGTTCAGCTCGACCGCGATCAGCATCGCGATCGTGAAAAGGAGCTGCTCGCGGCTCATGCACGGACCCTCCCACGCGGGAGGGCGCCGTGCAAGAGGCGTTCGTCCTATTTTCGCGGATGCTCCGGCCTACCTCGACCGGGCCCTGGCTACGACACCGCCGCCGCCGCGTGCCCCGAACGGGCCTACCCGCCGTGGACCGCGCTTAGCGGTGCAATCAGGGCGCGAGGCGCTGAACTGCCCAGCCGCCTCTGTCGTCCCGCACGTATTCGAAGCGGTCGTGGAGCCGGTGGTCGCCGCTCAGCCAGAACTCGAACCGGTCGGGCTCGAGCGCGAATCCGCCCCACCAGGGCGGAAGGGGCACGTCGTCCGGGTGGTCGCGAGCCGCCCGCTCGTAGGCCTCGTCGAGCGCGGCGCGGCTTTCGACCGGCGAGCTCTGGCGCGAAGCCCATGCCTGGAGCTGACGCTCTCGCGGGCGTGTGCGGAAGTACGCCTCCGACTCGTGCTCGGGAACCCGGCTGACCCGGCCTTCGACGACGACCTGGCGTCGCGGCTCCAGGTGCCAGAGAAAGAGGAGCGTGGCGCGCGGGTTGGCCTCGAGCTCGCGGCCCTTGCGGCTCTGGTAGCTCGTGTAGAAGCGGAAACTCCGCTCGTCGACGCCTTTCAGGAGCACCGTCCGCGCCGCGGGTCGGCCGTCGGGCGTCGCGGTCGCGAGCGTCATCGCCTCCGGAGTCGGGAGCCCGGCCGCACGTGCCTCGGCGAACCAGCGCTCGAACTGGATCCGAGGATCGGGATCGAGGTCGGCCGGTCTCATTCCTCGAGCTCGACGAGGACCGCTCCGCCGGCGACCTGGTCGCCGACCGCGACGTGCACGCGACGGACGACCGCATCGAACGGCGAGACGAGCGGGGTCTCCATCTTCATCGCCTCGAGCACGACGATCGGCTGGCGCGCCTGGACGCGCTCGCCCTCCGCTGCGAGAACCTGGATCACCGTCCCGGGCATCGGAGCGCTCACGGTACCGCCCGCGCCGCTCGTCGCCGGGTCGTGGGCGGCGGCCTCGACCTGAGGGGGGCCGGAGCGCGCCGGCGGCGGCGCGCCTGCATTCCGGTTCAGGCGCCAGAACCCGGCCCACGGTTCCGGAACCGAGAACGGCTCGGAGAGCGGTGGATGCTCGTCGAGGAACGCCGTCGTCGTCCGGCCGGCCCCCACGTCCGGGTGCGAGACGAGCCAGCGCAGAAAGGGAAGGTTCGTCGTCACGCCGCTGACGCGCGTCCGGCCGAGCGCGACCGCGAGCCGGGCGAGTGCCTCGTTCCGGTCGTCCGCCCGGGCGACCAGCTTGGCGATCATCGGGTCGTACGAGACCGGGACCGGGTCGCCTGCCTCGACCCCCGCGTCGACCCGGATCTCGTCGGGCAGCTCCAGGCGCTCGAGCGCTCCCGCCTGGGGGAGGAAGGTGAGCGGATGCTCGGCGTAGAGCCGGACCTCGATCGCGTGGCCGCGCGGGTCGGGTGGCTCGGGGTCGAGCGGCCGGCCCTCGGCGACGAGGAGCTGCTCCTCGACGAGGTCGAGGCCGAGGACCTCCTCGGTGACCGGATGCTCCACCTGGATCCGGGCGTTCAGCTCGAGGAAGTAGAAGTCCGGCCCGTCGAGGAGGAACTCCGCTGTCCCGGCGTTCGTGTAACGGAGAGCGCGCGCGAGGGCGACCGCGGCCTCGCCGAGCGCAGCCCGCACGTCGTCCCCGACCGCCGGCGACGGGCTCTCCTCGAGCACCTTCTGATGCCGCCGCTGGACCGAGCATTCGCGCTCGCCGAGCGAGAGGACGAGTCCGTGGACGTCGCCGAGGAGCTGGACCTCGACGTGCCTGGGCCGCTCGAGGTAGCGCTCGAAGAAGAGCCTGTCGTCGCCGAACCCGGCCCTGGCTTCTCGCCGTGCCGCGGCGACGGCCTCGTCGAGCTCCTCGGCGCTCCGGACGACGCGCATTCCCCGGCCGCCGCCGCCGGCCGCCGCCTTGATCATGAGCGGAAATCCGATCTCCTCCGGCGAGCCCGTCGGCACCACCGGAACGCCGGCCCGCTCGGCCGCCCGCTTGGCCTCGAGCTTGTCGCCGGAGGCCGCGAGGACGCCTGGCTCCGGTCCGATCCACGCGAGTCCCGCGCCGACGACCGCCTCGGCGAAGTCCGCATTCTCCGCCAGGAAGCCGTAGCCGGGATGGACCGCGTCCGCTCCCGCGCGTCGCGCCGCGACGATTATCTCGCCCGCGTCGAGGTAGCTCTGCACATCCTCGACCGCCCCGGCCCGCCTCGCGTGGAGGGCGTCACGATCGTCGGGGGCGGCGACGGCAACGGTCTCGATCCCGAGCCGTTCGCACGTGCGGAAGATGCGCACGGCGATCTCTCCACGGTTCGCGACGAGGAGCCGTCGGAAGGTCACGGTCGGCTGAGGCATCTACGACTCAGCCGCCGGCCGGGGGGTCGCCCGATCCCGACGACTTCCTAGGCTTTCCACCGCGGCTCGCGCTTCTCGAGGAACGCGCGCAAGCCGTCCTGTCCCTCGTCGCTCGTTCGGCGCTCGGCGGCGATCCGGGCCAACGCGTCGGCGTCGTGTGGAGCCTCGCGGACGAGCCGTTTCGCCGCGCGCGTCGCCTCGGGCCCGCCGGCGAGGATGTCGGCGACGACGCGGTCGACGGCCGCGTCGAGATCGGCGGCCACCTCGTGGACAAGCCCGATGCGGAGCGCGGTGGCGGCGTCGAAGCGCTCGCCGGTGACGAAGTAGCGGCGCGCAGCTCCAGGTCCGATCTTCGCGAGCACGAAGGGCGAGATCACCGCCGGGATGATCCCGAGCCGCACCTCGGAGAACCCGAAGACGGCGTCCTCGCCCGCAATCGCGACGTCCGCGGCGGCCGCGAGCCCGCTTCCTCCCCCGAGCGCGTAGCCGTGAATGCGCGCGATCACCGGTGCGGGGCACGAGTCGATCGCGTCCATCATCGAGAAGAGCCGCAGGGCGTCGACCACGTTCTCGCCGTAGGAGAGGTCGATGGACGAGCGCTGCCATTCCACGTCCGCTCCCGCGCTGAAGCTCGGCCCGTCGCCTGCGAGCACGACGACGCGCGCGTTACCGACGGCTGCGAAGACGTCGGTCAGCGCGCCGATCAGCTCGGCGTCGAACGCGTTACGCCGCTCCGGCTTCGCGAGGATGATGCGAAGAACCGGCCCGTCGCGTTCGGTCCGAAGCGGAGGCATCGGCCGGAGCTTAGACCTCGTCCGCAACGAGCTCTGAGCCGCATCGCCGTGGAACGAGCTCTTAGAGTCCCACGGGTGATCAGAGGGGCGCTCGCCGCAGCCGTCACACCGCTCGCCGAGGGAGGCGAGGCTCTCGACCTGGACGCCGTCGCGGCGTACGTCGACTTCCTCGTCAGCGGAGGAGTCGACGGTGCCTTCGTGCTCGGGACGACCGGCGAGGGAATCCTGCTGCGCCGGGAGGAACGAGAGCGAGTCGCCGAGGCGTTCCTCTCCGCGGCGGCCGGCCGGCTCTCGGTCGTCGTGCACTGCGGTGCGCAGACGACGTCCGAGACCGCGGGGCTGTCCGAGCACGCGGCCGCGCACGGTGCGGACGCCGTCGCGGTGATCCCTCCGCCGTACTTCTCTTACGACGACGCTGCGCTCGAGGCGCACTTCCTCGCCGCGTCGTCGGCGTGCGCGCCGCTTCCGTTCTACCTGTACGAGTTCGCCGCGAGGAGCGGCTACGCCATCCCGCTCGAGGTGGTCGCACGGCTCCGCGAGAAGGCGTCCAACCTCGCGGGCCTGAAGGTCTCCGACACTCCGTGGGAGAGCTTCGAGCCGTATGTCATTGAGGGACTCGACGTCTTCGTCGGCCCGGAGGCGCTGATCGAGCGCGGCCTGGCCGCCGGTGCGGCGGGCGCGGTCTCCGGCCTTGCCGCCGCCTTCCCCGAGGTCGTCGCCGAGCTCGTTCGGACGCCGAGCCCCGAGGCGGGCGCGCGCGTCGCTGCGCTCCGCGAGGAGCTGCAGCAGGTCCCCTTCAACGCGGCGGCAAAGTACGTCCTCGGCCTCCGCGGCGTTCCGGTACGAGAGGACGTCCGCCGCCCCCTCCGGACGCTGACCGCCGAGGAGCGCGCGCGGCTCGCAGACGCCGTTTCCCCATGGCTCGAATCGTCGTTGCCGGCGCCGGCGCCGTAGGCGCGAGCGTCGCGTACCACCTCGCGCTGGCCGGCGCCCGTGACGTCGTCCTCGCGGAGCGAGGGACGATCGCCGGGGGCGCAACGTCGAAGGCGATGGGCGGCGTCAGGCAGCAGTTCTCGACGGCGCCCGAGGTCCGGCTGGCCCAGGAGAGCATCCGCTTCTTCGAGGAGCTCGGGCCTCCGTACTTCGAGCAGGTCGGCTACCTCTTCCTGGCGACGACCGAGGCAGGGCTCGCGGCTCTGGAGGCGCGGCGCGAGCTTCAGGCGGGTCTCGGCGTGCCCGTCGAGCGCGTCGATCCGGCCTCGGTTCCCGGCCTCGAGACGTCGGACGTGCTCGGAGCGGTCATGTGCGCCGAGGACGGGCTCGCCGACCCGCCCCGCGTGGCCCGCGAGCTCGTCCGCCGAGCCGCCGAGCTCGGCGTCGACGTCCGGGAAGGAACGGCGGCGGAGGACGTGCCGGCGGACACGCTCGTGATCGCCTGCGGCCCATACTCGGCCGAGCTCGCAGCGCGCTTCGGGGTCGAGCTACCGATCCGGCCGTTGTGCCGTCAGCTTCTCGCGACCACCGCGGTTGACGGCGTGCCCGAGGACCTGCCGATGATCGTCGAGGCGGAGACGGGCTTTCATTTTCGGCGGCGCGACGAATCCCTCGTGATTGCGATGAGCGACGCCGAGCCGCGCTGGGGATTCGAGGAGCGCGTGGACGAGTCGGTCTTCGTCGACCGGCTCGACCGGCTCGCGCACCGCTATCCGCCGGCCGCCGGCTCGACGATCGAGCGGGCGTGGGCGGGCCTCTACGACATGACGCCCGATGCGCACCCCATCCTCGGTCCGGTCGACGACCGCATCTATGCCGCATGCGGGTTCTCCGGCCACGGGTTCATGCAGTCGCCTGCTGCCGGTCGGGCGCTCGCGGAGCTGGCCCTCGAGGGGGCGTCGTCGTTCGACCTCGAGCCGTACCGGCTCGAGCGCTTCGCCGGCGGCATCGAGGCCGAGGAGGTCGTCCTCTAAGCGGGGTCCTCGACGTCGTACTCCTCGGCCACCTCGGGGTCCTTGCCGATCAGCATCCGCAGCTCGCCGAGGTCTGGGAGATCGCCGAACGCGACGAGCCCGAACCGCTCGGCGGCGTCGATCGAGATCCAGGCGCCGTTCGGAAGCGGCGAGATGTGCTCGCGGACCTCGTCGAGCGTCGTCTTCGAGTCCGCGAGGTTCCAGATCAGGATGCGGGCTATCCCCACTCGGGCGGCTCGTAGGCGCCGTGGAGCGGAGCGCCGATCGTGAGGAACTCGAGCCCGTCCTGGCCGGCGACCGGACGGCGGACCGCCTCCGGGTCGATCCGCACGAAACGCCCGGCGCGGAGCTCGACCTCCGCATCGTCGACGCGCAGCCAGCCGGATCCCTTCACGACGAACATGACCTCCTCCTGCTCGCCGTCCGCGTGGTCGTGCTCGACCCCCTCGGCGTGCGGCGGAAGGGTGAAGTAGTTGAACCCGAAGGCGCGCGCTCCGAGCGCGCGGCGGAGCTTGCGAACGCGGCCCGACGGCCCTTCGCCCGGTAGCTCCTCGATGTCGGCGATGCTGTAGCCCACGCCGGTTTTCTACATCCGGAAGACGCCGAACGTCGTGTCCGGGATCGGGGCGTTCAGGCTCGCCGAGAGGCCGAGCGCGAGCACCCGTCGCGTCTGCGCGGGGTCGATCACGCCGTCGTCCCAGAGCCGGGCGGTCGAGTAGTACGGGCTGCCCTCGCGCTCGTACGTCGCCCGCACCTCGTCCGGGTCGGCGCTTCCGACCGTGGAGAGGACCGTCGCCGCCTGCTCGCCTCCCATGACGCTGATCCGCGCGTTCGGCCACATCCAGAGCTGCCGCGGGGAGTAGGCCCGCCCGCACATGCCGTAATTCCCCGCTCCGAACGAGCCGCCGATCAGGACCGTGAACTTCGGCACCTCCGCGCACGCGACCGCCGTGACGAGCTTCGCGCCGTCCTTGGCGATTCCACCGGCCTCGTAGTCCTTGCCCACCATGAAGCCGGTGATGTTCTGCAGGAACACGAGCGGCACCCGGCGCTTGCAGGCGAGCTCGACGAAATGGGCGCCCTTGAGCGCGCTCTCGGAGAAGAGGACGCCGCTGTTCGCGAGGATCCCGACGGGGAGTCCCTCGATGCGCGCGAACCCGCAGACGAGTGTCTCCCCGTACAGCGGCTTGAACTCGTGCAGACGGCTTGCATCGACGATGCGCGCGACCACCTCGCGCACGTCGTATCCGACGCGGTAGTCCGCCGGGACGACGCCGTACAGCTCCTCGGGGTCGTACAGCGGCTGCTCCGGCTCGCTCACCTCCCAGGGGAGGTTCTTGGTCGCGGTCAGGTTGCGCACGATCGAGCGCGCGAGCGCGAGCGCGTGCTCGTCCGACACGGCGTAATGGTCGGCCACGCCCGAGACGCGCGCATGGACGTCGGCGCCGCCGAGCTCCTCGGCGCTCACCTCCTCTCCGGTCGCGGCCTTCACGAGCGGGGGCCCGCCGAGAAAGATCGTCCCGGTGCCCTTCACGATGATCGTCTCGTCGCTCATCGCGGGCACGTAGGCACCGCCGGCCGTGCAGGAGCCCATCACGGCCGCGATCTGCGGAATTCCGGCGGCGGACATCCGCGCCTGGTTGAAGAAGATGCGGCCGAAGTGGTCGCGGTCGGGGAAGACCTCGGCCTGCAGCGGAAGGAAGGCGCCGCCCGAGTCGACGAGGTAGATGCAGGGCAGCCGGTTCTGCTCGGCGACCTCCTGGGCGCGGAGATGCTTCTTGACCGTGAGCGGGTAGTACGTGCCGCCCTTGACGGTGGCGTCGTTGGCGACGATCACGCACTCCCGTCCCTCGACCACGCCGATGCCCGTGACGATGCCCGCAGCGGGCGCCTCGCCGTCGTAGAGGTCCCACGCCGCGAGGGCGTTCAGCTCCAGGAAGGCGGAGCCCGGGTCGACGAGCCGGTCGATGCGCTCGCGCGCGAGCAACTTTCCACGCGAGCGGTGGCGCTCGACGGCCTCGGGCCCTCCGCCCTCGGCGACCGCGGCCGTCCGCTCGCGGAGCTCCTCGACCAGCGCCTCCATCCGCGCGCGGTTCTCGACGAACCGCTCGGCCGCACGGTCGACCCGCGACTCGAGAATCGGCACGCCGAAAGCCTACGTCGTGGATCGGTGGTGCCGACTTCAGGCAGGCGCGCTCGCGGCGACCGAGTCGACGGCGCCGCGCAGCGAGGCGACGTAGTCCCGCAGGCCGTCCGCGCCGCGTTCGGAGGAGATCTCGACGGCCTTCGACCCGACGACGACGCCGTCGGCGAGCGCGGCAGCCTCGGCCGCCTGCTCCGGTGTGGCGATCCCGAAGCCCGCAAGGACCGGCACCTCCGTGAGCGCACGCACGCGTTCGACGAGGCCCGAGAGCTGCGAGGAGAGCGACGCGCGCGCGCCGGTCGTTCCCGTCAGGGAGACGAGGTACAACCATCCGTCCGTCCGCTCGGCCGCGAGGGCGATCCGCTCGTCGCTCGACGTCGGCGCGACGAGCTGGACGCGCGGCAGCTCAGGTGCCGCCTCGACGGGCAGGTCGGCGACGATGAGGCTCGTCGCTCCGGCCGCCCGCGCGTCCGCCCAGAAGCGCGCGTACCCCCACGCCTCGAGCAACGACGCGTACGTCATCGGGATGAGCGGGACGGCAACGCGGGCTCGAACCTCCGCGAGGCACTCGAGGCACGCGCGTGTCCGCATGCCGCGCGCAAGGGCACGCTCACCCGCGAGGCGGATGACCGGCCCGTCGGCCAGGGGGTCCGAGAAGGGAAAGCCGATCTCGAGCAGGTCGGCACCGCCAGCGACCGCAGCCTCGGCCAGGGCGGGCGTCTCGGGCCCGGCCATCAGGTAGATCGAGAGGCGCTTAGGCATGCTCGAGCACCGAGGCGAGATCCTTGTCGCCCCTGCCCGAGAGCCCGACGAGAACCAGGTCGGCATCGAGATCGAGCGCGCGCGCGACGGCGTGCGAGGGCTCGAGCGCGGCGAGGATTCCCTCCCGCTCCGCGACGAGATGAAAGGCGGCGAGCGCCTCTTCGTCCGTCGCCGAGAGGTATTCGGCGCGGCCGGAGTCGCGCAGGAAGGCATGTTCGGGCCCGACTCCCGGATAGTCCAGACCGGCGGAGATCGAATGAGCGTCCGCGATCTGCCCGTCCTCGTCGGCCAAGAGCGAGGAACGGGCGCCGTGGAGCACGCCCGGCCGGCCGCTCCCGAGGCTCGCGGCGCCCGCCGCCTCGACGCCGACGAGCCGCACGTCGTGGTCGTCGAGGAAGCCCGCGAAGAGCCCGATCGCATTCGAGCCGCCGCCGACACAGGCCACCACGGCATCGGGGAGCCTCTCCTCCGCGGCCAGGATCTGCTCTCTGGCCTCGCGGCCGATCACCGCTTGCAGCTCGTGCACGAGCGCGGGGTAGGGGTGCGGCCCCACGCAGGAGCCGATCAGGTAGTGGGTCGTCTCGACGTTCGTGATCCAGTCCCGGATCGCCTCGCTCGTCGCCTCCTTCAGCGTCTTCGTCCCGAACTCGACGGGCCGCACCTCCGCGCCGAGGAGGCCCATGCGCTCGACGTTCGGACGCTGGCGCCGCATGTCCTCCGAGCCCATGTAGACGACGCACTCGAGGCCGAAGCGCGCGCAGACGGTCGCGGCGGCGACTCCGTGCTGGCCGGCGCCCGTCTCGGCGACGATCCGGTGCTTGGCGAGCCGTCTGGCGACGAGCGCCTGTCCGACGGCGTTGTTGATCTTGTGTGCGCCCGTGTGGCAGAGGTCCTCGCGCTTCAAATAGATGCGCTTCCCGTCGGCCAGGCGCTCGGTGCGATACAGGGGCGTCGGACGCCCGACGTAGGTGCGCTGAAGGTGCTCCAGCTCGGCGTGGAAGGCGGGGTCTTCGCGGATCTCGTCCCAGCCACGCGCGAGCTCGTCGAGCGCCGGAACGAGGGTCTCGGGAACGAACCGGCCTCCGTATGCACCGTAGAAGCCCTCGGCGAGCTCGGTGCGGGTAATCGTCATCGCGCTGCCTCGACGAAGGCGCGGACGCGCTCGTGATCCTTTACGCCGGGGCTCGTCTCCAGGCTTCGGCTCGCATCGACGCACCAGGGACGGACGCGCTCGATCGCCTCGGCGACGTTCTCCGGGCCGAGACCCCCGGCGAGGAGCACGCGGCCGTTCGCCTGCGACGCTCGCTCCCAGTGCGAGTCGTCCCCCTCGAGCCAAGGTAGGTCGAGGACGCTCGCGACGCGCTCGCCGTTCCGAAGGAGGGCGCCGTCACGGGCACGGTGCCCGTCCTCTTCCGCATAGAGCTGGATCAGATCTGTGCCGACTTCGTCGCTTTCGCCCACGAAGACGCCCACCGAGAGCATCGTGTCCGGAACCGGAAGAGGTGCGGATGCTCGACGTGGACTGTCAGCGAGGACGAAGCCGGCGAGGTCGGCGCCCGCGGCTGCGGCCGCGGCCACGTCCTCCTCCCGCGTGAGCCCACAGACCTTCACGAGCGGACGACCGATGATCTCGGCGAGCTTCTCGCCCGGGTCGCGAGCGCGCATGAGCGTCGAGCCTACGAGGATGGCATCGGCGCCTTCAAGCTCGGCGGCGGCGCCCTGGGCGCGGCTTCCGATTCCGCTCTCCGCGACGACGATCCGGTCGCGCGGAGCGCTCGCGACGAGCTCGAGCTGAGCCCGTCGGTCGATGCGGAACGTGGCGAGATCGCGTGCGTTGACGCCGACGACCTCGGCGTCGAGGGAGGCGGCGCGATCGAGTTCGCGCGCATCGTGCGCCTCGACGAGTGCGTCCATGCCGTGGGCACGGGCGTGAGCGAGGAGGTCCGCGGCGGTCCCGTCGTCGAGGTCGCGCAGCAAAATCAAGACGGCGTCGGCTCCCGCCGAGCGCGCTTCGTCCAGATGCGCCCGCGTCGAGAAGAAGCCCTTGGCGAGCAGGGGCGTATCGACGGCAGCGCGAGCTGCTCGGAGGTCGTCCCACGAGCCTCCGAACCGCTCGTCGACGAGGATCGAGACCGCCGCGGCTCCGTTGCGTTCGTACGCAGCGGCGACGGCGGCCGGGTCGGCATCCGGCCGGAGATCCCCGGCCGAGGGTGAGCGCCGTTTCACCTCGGCGATGGCACTGAGCCCGGGTGTAGCGAGCGCGTCGGCGAAGCGTCCCATCAGGCGGCCGCACTTTCGGCCCGGGAGAACGCGACGAGTTCGTCGAGCCGCCGTCCGGCTGCCCCGGAATCGACAGCCTCGGACGCAAGGGCATACCCCTCCGCGAGATCTGGCGCGTGCCCGCCGGCGGCGATCGCCCCGGCCGCGTTCAGGAGGACGGCCTCGCGCTTGCCCCCGCGGGCGCCCGCGAAGATCGCATGGATGGTCTCGGCGTTCTGAGCGGGACCGCCGCCGACGAGCTCGGCGGGATCGCATCTCGGCACGCCGAAGTCGGCCGGGTCGATCTCCCGTTGCTGGACGTCGCCCGCGACGACCTCGCACACGAGGTTCGGACCCGCCGGCGAGAGCTCGTCGATGCCCGCGGCACCGTGGACGACGAACGCTCGCCGGGCGCCGAGGCGGGCCAGCACGTCCGCGATCGTCGGAACGAGCTCCGGCGCGTACACGCCGACGACTTGCGCGCGGGCGCCGGCGGGGTTCGTCAGCGGTCCGAGGACGTTGAACACGGTTCTCGCGCCGAGCTCCTTGCGGACGGGCGCCGCGTGGCGCATCGCCGGGTGGTGCGAAGGCGCGAAGAGGAAGCCGAAGCCGAGCTCGTCGATGGAGCGCGCGATCCGCGCCGGCTCCTGCTCGAGGTTGAACCCGAGCGCCTCGAGCACGTCGGCCGAGCCGGACGCCGACGAGACGGCACGGTTGCCGTGCTTCGCAACCCCCGCGCCGGCGGCCGCGGCGACGAGCGCTGCGGCCGTGGAGATGTTGAACGTGCGGGCGCCGTCGCCGCCCGTGCCGGCCGTATCGACGAGATCCTCTCGGCGCGGCTCCACCGCGAGCACGTGCGAGCGCATCGCCTCGGCACAGCCCGCGATCTCGTCGGCTGTCTCGACCTTGAAGCGCAGAGCGACGAGGAAGCCGCCGATCTGCGCGGGGGTCGCGCCGCCGCTCATGATCTCGCCCATGACCTCGCGCGCCTCCTCGCGGGTCAGGTCCTTGCCGTCCAGGAGCCGATTGATCGCCTCCTGGATCATCCGCGCTCCAGGAAGTTGCGGGCGAGGTTCGGCCCGAGGGGCGTGAGCACCGACTCCGGATGGAACTGGATCCCGTCCACCGGAAGGTCACGGTGCCGGACGGCCATCACCTCACCGTCGGCGGTCCGCGCTGCGATCTCGAAGCACTCGGGCACGCGGGTGGCTGCGAGCGAGTGATAGCGGCCGGCTTCGAAGTCGGCCGGAAGCCCCGCGAAGAGTCCGCGTCCGTCGTGCGCGACCTGGCTCGACTTCCCGTGGACGAGCTCCTTCGCCTGGCCGACCTCACCGCCGTACGCCTCGACGATCGCCTGGTGGCCCAGGCAGACGCCGAGCGTCGGCACGCGCCCGCTCAGCCGCTTGACGATCTCGAGCGTGGCTCCCGCGTCCGCAGGGCGGCCGGGGCCGGGGGAGATGACGAGGTGCGAGGGAGCGAGCTCCTCGGCGCCGTCCGCGTCGATCGCGTCGTTCCGGACGACCGTGACGTCTCCTCCGAGCTGCTCGAGCAGGTGGGCGAGGTTGTACGTGAACGAGTCGTAGTTGTCGACGAGCAGGATCATTGCGGCTGCTCCGCGAGGTCGATCGCTGCTTCGAGCGCGGCGAGCTTGTTCAGACACTCCTCGTGCTCGGCGCTCGGAACCGAGTCGGCGACGATGCCCGCGCCGGCCTGGAGTCGCGCGAGGCCGTCCCGGAGCACGACCGTCCTGATCGCGATGCACGTGTCGAGGTCGCCGCCGGGAAGCGCGTAGCCGACGGCGCCCGCGTAGGGCCCGCGGCGATAGCCCTCGAGCTCGGAGATGATCTGCATCGCGCGGACCTTCGGCGCACCCGACACCGTCCCGGCCGGGAAGCACGCGCGCAAGAGGTCGAACGCGGTCTGACCGCCCGCGAGCTCGCCCGTCACCTCCGAGACCAGATGGGTGACGTGCGAGTAGCGCTCCGGCTCCAGAAAGCGACCGACGGCGACGCTTCCCGGGACGCAGACGCGCGAAAGGTCGTTCCGCCCGAGGTCGACCAGCATCACGTGCTCGGCGCGATCTTTCTCCGACTCGAGCAACCGCTCGACGTCGCCGTCTCCGGCGGGGCTCGTTCCGGCGATCGGGTTCAGGCTCGCGTGTGTCCCTTCGAGCTTCACCAGGGTCTCGGGCGACGACCCGACCAGCGCGAGGCCGCCGAGCTCGAGGAGGAAGAGGTAGGGCGAGGGGTTGACGCGCCGAAGCGAGCGGTAGAGCTCGAGCGGGGTGACGCCCGTGGGCCGTTCGGCGCGCTGCGAGAGGACGACCTGGAAGGCGTCGCCGGCTCGGATGTGCTCCTTCACCCGGACGACGCCGGCCTCGTACTCGGCGCGATCCGGGAACCGGCTCGTGCGGCCGTTGGCGCTCGGGGCCCGCGTCGCGCGCGGCTCCTCGACTGGGCCCGCGAGCAGGCGGGCGACGGCGTCACGGTCGCCCGCGAGCACCTCGGCGACACCGGCGGCGTGATCGAAGCGGACGAGCGTCGACGCCACGACGAACCGGCTCTCGGGCAGCCCGGGCCCGTCCTCGGGAAGCTGGACGGTCGGCTCGAGCGCCGTGACGTGGTCGTAGCCGAGGTATCCGACGACGGGGCTTCCCGCCGCGAGGACGCGCTCGGCTTCCGCGAACTCGACGAGGCGCGGACCGCAGCCGACGAGGCTGTAACGGCCCAGCCGGCCCTTTTCGACCGATTCGAGCAGGAACGCGCCCGCGGCGTCGTCGCGCAGACGAAGGTATGCGCCGAGCGGCGTGAGCAGATCCGTGCGGATGTCGGGTGTCGTGGTCGTCATGGAGCAACAAAAAAGACCCGGGCGGGTCTTCGAGAGCGGAGCGGTTTCCTTCGTCGACTGATCGGGCTCAGGCGACGCTCCCGCTCCGCTCGCGGCGCCAGGCCCAGGTGCGGACGGAAGTCGTCATCTCGTCGGAGCGTACGCGAGTCGCGCGAGGGCCGTCAACCCTCGAACGTGTCGATTTCGCGCGATCGGCCACCCGCGGCGGCGCTGGTACGCTCGGCTCATGGCCCGCAGCGTGATCCTGGCAGCGGTGCGGACGCCGTTCGGGAAGCTCGGCGGCGGCCTCGCCAGATACTCGGCTCCGGAGCTCGGCGCAAAGGCGATTCGGGCCGCCCTGGACCGCTCCGGCGTCCCCGACGACGAGATCGAGTACGTCATCATGGGCCAGGTCCTCCAAGCCGGTTCGGGCCAGATCCCGTCTCGCCAGGCGCAGGTCGGGGCGGGGCTCGCGAAGGAGATCGGCTCGGACACGATCAACAAGGTCTGCGCGTCCGGGATGCGCGCTGTTTCGATGGCCGACCAGATGATCCGCTGCGGCGACCACGGCGTCATCGTGGCGGGCGGCATGGAGTCGATGACGAATGCTCCCTATCTGCTCAAGAAGGCGCGCTTCGGCTACAGGCTCGGAAACGGCGAGCTCGTGGACTCGCTCGTGCAGGACGCGCTCGTCTCGACCTTCGACGGCTGCCACATGATCCAGCAGGCGTCCCGGGTCTCGCGTGAGCTCGGCGTCAGCCGGGAGGAGCAGGACGAGTGGGCGCTTCGCTCGCACCAGCGTGCGATGGCCGCGCGTGAGGCGGGTCGCTTCGGCGACGAGATGATCCCGGTCGACGGGCTCGACCACGACGAGCCGGTTCGCCCCGACACGACGCTCGAGAAGCTGGCGCAGTTGCCTCCCGTGTTCGATCCCGAGGGGACGACGACGGCCGGGAACGCACCCGGGGTCAACGACGGGGCGGCTGCACTCGTCGTCGCGAGCGAGGAGTACGCGCGCAAGCGCGGCCTCGAGCCGCTCGCCACCATCGTGGCCGGGGGCTACGTCGCCGACGATTTCGCGTACCTGGCCCGCACGCCGGCGTTGGCAGGCAAGCAGGCGCTCGAGAAGGCCGGCAAGCGGATCGGCGACGTCGAGCGCGTGGAGATCAACGAGGCCTTCTCGTCGGTCGCGGTCAATGCGACCCGCATGCTCGACGCAGATCCGGAGCGGGTGAACGTGAACGGCGGGGCGGTCGCGCTCGGCCATCCCGTCGGTGCCTCCGGTGCGCGCCTCCTCGCGACGATCACGCACGAGCTCCGGCGAAACGGCGGCGGCCTGGGCCTGGCGGCGATCTGCTCGGGCGGCGGCCAGGGCGACGCGCTTCTGCTCGAGGTCTAGGTCTAACTACCGGCGACCTCGGTCACGAGCTCGACGAAGCGCTCGGGCTCGCGGAGCGGAACGAAGTGGTCGACGCCGGGGAGGACGACGCGGCGCGCGTTCGGCAGGCCGCGCTCCAGCTCTGCGCCGATTGCGAGGAGGTCCGGGAGGTCGCGGTCGCCGTTCACGACGAGCGTCGGCGCGCGGATCTCGCCGAGGCGCTCGCTCGTGGGCGGGTCCGGCCAGTCGGGCTCGATCTCGACCGCGTCGACGTGCGCGTTCTCGACCGCGAGCCGGCGCATCGCCTCGGTCACGCCGAGCGGAGCCCAGACCTCGAGCTCGAGCTCGGTCGAACGCGAGTAGTCGCCGGCTTCGAAGGCCCGCTCGACCGCCGCTGCGCGCTCCTCGTCGTAGGCGGAGAACGACCGCCCGGTGAGGCCGGGCGAGGCGAGAACGAGCGCCCGCACCCGCTCGGCCCGCTCGAGCGCGAAGTCGAGGGCGACCCGGCCGCCGAACGAAAGCGCGACGACGGTCGCAGCTTGCGCACCCGCGGCGTCGAGGACGGCCACGAGGTCGTCCGAGAACGAGAACGGCACCTCGTCCGTCCGGGAGCGCCCGAAAAAGCGCAGGTCTGGACGGAGGACGCGAAAGCGCGCCGACAGCGCCTCGAGGTGGGCGTCCCACATCCGAGAATCGGCCATGCCCGAATGGATCAGAAGCAGATCGGGCCCACTGCCCGACTCCTCGTACCAGAGCCGCCCGCCGGCGACGTCGACGTACGCCACGACGGCGGACGTTAGCCTCCCGCCCGTGAGCTTCGAGCACGTGCTCGTCGTCGGAGCCGGCCAGATGGGCGGCGGGATCGCGCAGGTCGTCGCGGCCTCGGGCCGCCGCGTCTCGCTCCACGACGCTGCGCCGGGCGCGGTCGAGCGCGGGCTGGCGACGATGCAGCGCAGCCTCGAGAAGCTGGCCGAGAAAGGGGGCGGCGATCCCGCGGAGACGCTCGGCCGCGTCACTCCCGTCGACGACATCGTTGCGGCCGACCTCATGATCGAGGCGGTCGTCGAGGAAGAGGCGGTGAAGACGGACATCTTCCGCCGGGCCGACGGCGTCCTGCCCCCGGGAGCGGTGCTCGCCTCGAACACCTCCTCGATCTCGATCACGACGCTCGGGGCGGCGACGACCCGGCCCGACCGCGTGATCGGGATGCACTTCTTCAATCCGGTCCCCGTGATGGCGCTCGTGGAGGTCGTGCGCGGGCTCGAGACCTCCGACGCGACCGTCGAGGCCGTCGTCGAGCTCGCCGAAGACCTGGGCAAGACGCCGGCCGAGGCGCGCGACTTTCCCGGCTTCGTGTCGAACCGGATCCTGATGCCGCTCGTGAACGAGGCGGCCTATGCGCTGCTCGAGGGCGTGGCCGAGGCGGAGGCGATCGACACGATCGCGAAGCTCGGCTTCAACCATCCGATGGGCCCGCTCGCGCTCGCCGACCTGATCGGGCTGGACACCTGCGTCGCGATCATGGAAGTCCTGCACGAGGGGCTCGGCGATCCGAAGTACGCCCCGTGTCCGCTCCTGCGCCGTCACGTGGCGGCCGGGCACCTCGGTAGGAAGAGCGGTCGCGGCTTCTACGAGTACCCCGAACGAGCTAGGTCCGGACCCTAAAGAGTTAGGTCCCCGGCACCGATACAGGCCCTGTCAACCAAGGAGTGGGGCCATGCGTCTGTTGCTCGTAGACGATGATCCGGGACTGAGGGCTCTGGTTCGAACGACGTTCGAGGTAGTCGACGTCGATCTCCGCGAGGCCGAGGACGCCGTCGAAGCGGCCGGCGTGCTCCGGGCGCACAAGCCCGACGTGATCGTGCTCGACGTCGGCATGCCGGGAATCGACGGACTCGCATTCTGCCGCGAGCTCAAGGACGACCCGGGAACGCGCGACGTGCCGATCGTCCTCCTGACAGGCTCCGACGGAGCGACGACCATGGCAGCGGAGGCCGCCGGCGCGGACGCGCTCGTCCGGAAGCCGTTCAGCCCGCTCGAGCTGCTCGCCCTCGTCGAGCGCCTCGCCGCCGGCATCCATGCGCCGCCGCCGCGCCTGCCGCAGTCGGCCGACGACGAGCAGCTCCTTCTCTACGCGCGCGACCTCCGGCAGCTGCTCGAGATCGAGCGCGGGCAGCGGCTGCTCCTCCAGAAGGCCTATCGGCAGACGGTCTCCGCGCTCGCCACGGCGCTCGAATCGAAGGACTTCGGGACGCGCGCGCACTCGCAGCGCGTGCAGCGCTATGCCGTCGAGCTCGCCTCGTGCATGTCGCCCGACCTCGCCGCCGACGACAGCGCCGAATACGGCTACCTGCTCCACGACGTCGGCAAGATCGGGATTCCGGATCGGATCCTGCAGAAGCCGGCCGCGCTCACCGACGGGGAGCGGCGGCTGATGAAGACGCACACCGTCCTCGGCGAGCAGATGCTTTCCGGAGTGGCGTTCCTGGCCGGGGAGGGCGTGAAGATCGTGCGGCACCATCACGAGCGCTGGGACGGGGCGGGCTATCCCGACGGCCTTCGCGCCGCGGAGATTCCCCCCGGTGCCCGGGTCTTCGCTCTCGCGGACACACTCGACGCGATGACGTCCGACCGCCCGTACCGTAAGGCGCTCCCGTGGGAGGAGGCCCACGACGAGATCCTCGCTCAGAGCGGGCGCCAGTTCGACCCCGACGTGGTCGAGGCCTTCCAGGACTGCGAGCCCGCCCTCCGCGAGATCCAGCGCGCGTTCGCGGTCGCATAGCGGGCCTATACTCGGCCGGGGATGGAGTTCGAGCTCTCCCCGGAGCAGCGCGAGATCCAGGCGCTCGCGCGTGACTTCGCGGCATCGGAGATCGAGCCGAACGCGGCCGACTGGGACCGGGAGCACGGCTTCCCGGACGCGCTCGTCGAGAAGCTCGCCTCCCTCGGCCTCCTGGCCGTCTGCGTTCCCGAGGAGCTCGGCGGCGCGGGCGCGGACTTCCTGTCCTACGTCCTCGTCCTCGAGGAGCTCTCGCGCGCGGACGCCGGCGTGGGCGTCACGGTCGCCGTGCACACGAGCGCCGCGACGCTCCCGATCGTCCGGTTCGGCACCGACGAGCAGCGTACGAGCTTCGTTCCGACGCTCGCCCGGGGCGAGCGTCTCGGCGCGTTCGCGCTCACCGAGCCCGAATCCGGGTCGGACGCAGCCTCGCTACGGACGCGCGCGGAGCGCGACGGCGACGGCTGGCGTCTCAGCGGCCGCAAGCAATGGATCACGAACGCCGGCCGCGCGGCCACGATCCTCGTCTTCGCGCGGACGTCGGAGGGGATCTCGTGCTTCGTCGTCGACTCGGACGCGCCGGGCCTCTCGGTCGGGCCGGAGGCCGAGAAGCTCGGTCTGGCCTCGAGCTCCACGGTCGACCTCGCCCTGGACGGCGTCGGGGTCGGCGGGGAACGGTTGCTGGGCGAGGAGGGCGAAGGCTTTCGCATCGCGATGGCGACGCTCGACGGCGGCCGGATCGGAATCGCCGCCCAGGCCGTCGGCATCGCGCAGGCGGCGTACGACTTCGCGCGCGAGTACGCACGCGAGCGGCGCCAGTTCGGCCGGCCGATCGCCGACTTCCAGGCAATCCAGTGGAAGCTCGCCGACATGGCGACGGAGATCGACGCAGCGCGGCTGCTCGTCCACCGGGCGGCCTGGCTGCGGGACCGCGGAGAGCCGCACGGCGAGGCGGGCGCGAAGGCGAAGCTCTTCGCGTCGGAGATGGCGCGCCGCCAGACCTCCGAGGCGATCCAGATCCTCGGCGGCTACGGCTACATGAAGGAGTTTCCGGTCGAGCGCTTCTACCGCGACGCGAAGATCACCGAGATCTACGAGGGAACGAGCGAGATCCAGCGGATCGTGATCGCCCGCTCCGTGCTCGGGCTCCGAGCGCGGGAGCCGGTTTCGGCGTGAGCCGGAGGCCGGACGAGCCGGTGCGGCTCACGCGCATCTACACGCGCGCGGGCGACGCAGGGGAGACGAGTCTCGGCGACGGCACGCGCGTGGCGAAGACCGACGCGAGGATCGAGACCTACGGCACCGTCGACGAGCTCAACTCGTCGCTCGGCCTCGCCCTCGCCGCGCCGGATCTGCCCGCCTCCTTTCGAGGAGCGCTCGAAGGGGTCCAGCAAGCGCTCTTCGACCTCGGCGCCGACCTGTCCGTTCCACTCGAGGACGAGCGCGACCGTCTCAGGATCGAGCCGGGGCAGGTCGAGGCCCTCGAAGAGCTCTGCGACGAGGTGAACGCAGGCCTGGAGCCGCTGCGGAGCTTCGTCCTCCCGGGCGGGACCGAGGCCTCGGCGCGGCTGCACGTGGCGCGGGCGGTGTGCCGGCGGGCCGAGCGCCTGGCGGTCGCGCTAGCGGAGTCGGGCTCGGTCAACCCGCACGCGCTCGCCTACCTGAACCGTCTCTCCGACCTTCTCTTCATCCTGGCCCGGGCTGCGAACGCGGCCGCGGGAGCCGACGAGCCGCTCTGGAAGCCTGGCAGCTCGCGCTAGCGGCGGCGGGGTCGTTCGCGGCCGGGGCGCTCGGTGCGGCCGTCGGTCTCGTGCTCGGAAGCTTGCGCCTCCCGCTGATCCTGGTCGCGTCGGGCGGCCCGGCGGCCGCCGCCGGCACGAACGTCGCCGTCAGCGCGGCCTCGGCGCTCGTCGGAGCGATTCGGCACGTCCGCGCCGGACGCATCGACTGGCGAATCGCAGCGTGGATGACGCCGCCTTCGGTCGCGGGCGCCTTCGTGGGCGGCTACTTCGGCGGGCTCGTTCCGGACCGCCTGCTCCTCGGGGCGATCGCCGCCGTCCTCCTCTGGAGCGGGCTCGACCTCGTCTTCGAGCTGCGGGCGGCGCCGCGCTCCCGCCGACCGCGGCTTGCCGCCGTTTCGGCCGGCCTCGTGATCGGCGTCCTCGGCGGGGCGGTCGGCCTCATCCTCGGCACGCTCAGGATGCCCGCGCTCGTTCGCTCGGTCGGGCTGACCCCGCACCGGGCGGTAGGCACGAACCTCGTGGTCGGCTTCGTGCTCGGCGTCGCCGGGTTCGCGGGCCATCTCGCTCGCCTGGAGGTCGAGCCCGAGGTGCTCGCCGTCAGTCTCGCGGGCGCGCTCCCGGGCGCGTGGTTCGGCGCACGCCTGACCGGCCGGATGTCCGAGCGGACGCTGCGGCGTGCGATCGGTGTCACGCTGCTCGTCGTCGCCGTGGTTCTCGCCGCGGCTGCGGCAGCGAGTTAGCTAGTTAGCGCCGAATCGGGGCGAGGAGCCGGAACCAGAGCACCACGACTCCGGCTCCCAGGAGGAACGCGATCAGCGCGAGGCCGACGGCGTTCACCTGGCTCTTTTGATATGCAGCCGGCCGAGCGTCGAGGGCCGGCGCGGTCGCAGGCTCGGCCTTCGTGGACGGCGAGCCGTCGGCGAGGACGAGTCCTTCGGGCCGAGCGGCGACACGCCCGAGCGGCGCCGGCGCCGGATTCGGCGCTGCCGCTGCGCTCGGTCCGGCTCCGTGCGGAGATCCCGGAGTGAGAGCGGGAGCGGAAGTGGGAGTGGGAGTGGTCGGGGACGTGCCCGCACCCGATCCGGTCGACGATGCCGGGGTCGACGGCGTGCTGGTGGCCGTCTCGGCCGGAATGACGATCGGCACCTGCTTCGTCACCTTCGAGCCGTCCGGCCCGATGGCGGTCACCGAGAGCGTGTATGTCCCGGAACGCAGCAGGCCGTGCGCGGTCTCGAGGCGCACCCTCGTCGTTCCGGCCTCGAGGTCGAGGTTCCAGCTCGCGAGCTTGAGCGAGTCCGGGCCGAGGAGCGTCGTCCGGACGCTCGCGTTGCTGGAGAGCTCGATCGGAACGCCGATCTCGTCCTTCAGCGCGCCCTGCGTCACCGTCGCGGAGCCGAGGGTAAGCGTGACGGTCCCCGTGCCGGCCTTCCGCCGCAGGAGGACGAACCCGGAGAGGTGGCGGGTGACGACGTGGACTCCGGCGCTGTCGCGGTAGTAGCCGTCGTCCCAGCTTCGGGGCAGCGTCTTCCCGCCGTTCGGGATCTTCTCGAGCAGCCGCCAGGTGGAGTTCTGCATCGTGGCCGGGACGTACGAGGTGCTCGAGGTCTTGAGCAGGATGCTCAGCGGACGCTCGAACCAGTGCACGGAGCGCGAGGCGAGGGCCCAGCGCGCGGTCACGTCGACGCGCGAGCCCGCCGCCGTCCAGCCCGAGGGCGCGGTGCTCGGCTTCAGACCGGGATCGATGCGGAGGACGAGCCAGTCGCCGTTGCCGAGATCCGTCCAGGCGCCGGCGGGCATCGTCGCCGCGAACTTCCCGTCCGCAGAGACGACCGTTCCCGCGGCGTCGAGGCTCATGTTGCGCTCGACGTACGGATAGTTGGCCGCGGCGCCCGTCCAGACGGTGAAGTGAACGCGGAAGGCGGTCTTCTTGCCGGTCCCGTCGACCAACCGTCCGCCGAGCGTGTGCGGGCCCATCGCGAGCGCGCCGGTGGCGAAGGTCGCGACATCGCCGGCAAGCGCCGGAGCGAGCGTGACCTTGCCGTCGAGCGTGGGCGCGTCGATGTCGCCGAGCGGCTCGCTCGCGGTCAGGATGACCGAGTTCGCAGAAGCGACGGTCGTGCCGTCGGCGGGGACGGAGGAGAGGAGCTGCGGCGCACCGTTGTCGATCCGGATGTTCGACCGGACGTCCGAGCCGGCGTTTCCGAGCGCGTCGTAGGCGACTGCGCGGAAGTCGTAGAGGTTGTCCGCGACGGTCGTCGTGTCGAACGCCGCGCTCCACGGCGCCGAGTTGTCGGTCGCGATCGTGATCCACGCCGAGCCGCCGGCGAGACGCCGCTGGAAGACGACGCTGTCGGTGTCGGCGTCCGGGCTCGAGGCGGTCAGCGTGACGGAGCCGCTGAGCGGCGAGCCCGGATCGTCGAGCGTGACCGAAGGCGCGGTCGAGTCGACGGTCACCGTCACGGCGGCGGTCGTCGCGCTGTTCCCGGCGCGGTCGGTGACGACGGCGTGGAGGTCGTAGTCGCCGCTCGGAAGCGCCGTCGTGTCCCAGCTCGCCTCCCATGGGGACGAGCCTGCGGTGGCGATTGCCGTGTAGGCGCCGCCGCCGCTCGCTCGGTACTCGAACGTCACGCTGTCGACGGCCGAGCCCGTTCCGTCGGCCGAGGCCGTGAGCTGAACGGCGGGGCCGCCGACGGTCGCGCCGTCCACGGGCGCGGTGAGCGATCCGGTCGGATCGGCCGTATCGACGGTCCAGGTGTAGCTTGCGGCGGCGCCCTGGTTCCCGGCCGGGTCGGTCGCCCGAACGTCCAAGGTGTGCGACCCGTCCGTGAGTCCGGCAAGCGTGTGCGGGCTGGAGCACGGCGCGTACGCGGCGCCGTCGAGGCGACACTCGAACGTCGCGCCGGTCTCGGAGCTGAACGCGAAGCTCGGGTCCGCGTCGTTCGACGGGCTCGCCGGCTTTACGGTGATCGTCGTGGCGGGCGGAGTCGTGTCGATCGTCCATGTGTACGTCGCGGGCGTCGCGTCCGTGTTCCCGGCCGCGTCCGTCGCCTTGACGCTGAAGGTGTGCGCGCCCTGGGCGAGCCCGGAGT
>Ga0081539_10000478_pt1:0-70000 | contig 84639 bp, 66 predicted proteins | sample TabmetS4T2R2_FD_71023 | JGI IMG/M metagenome (GOLD analysis project Ga0081539, IMG submission 71023) | Tabebuia heterophylla rhizosphere microbial communities from the University of Puerto Rico - S4T2R2 | ecosystem: Host-associated > Plants > Roots > Rhizosphere ...
GGGAGGGGCTCGAAGGGCGCACCGCTTCCACGCGCACGCGGCGCCCCTCCCCCTTCCCCGGACCTCTCCTCGCGGGGTCTGGGGGGCACGGCTGCCCCCCAGCGGGGAGAGCCCGAGAGGGGCAGCGCCCCTCTCGGAGAGCGACGCCGCAACAGCCGCGACGCCCGTCATGACGCCGCTTCTCCAAGCGCGCGGTCTGCATCTCGCCTTCGGCGGCGTGCGGGCGGCGGACGGGATCGACCTCGATGTGCTGCGGGGCGAGTTCCTCGCGATCATCGGCCCGAACGGCGCCGGCAAGACCACCTTCATCAACATGACGACCGGGTATCTGCGGCCGCAGGCGGGGAGCATCGCCTATCAGGGCGAGGCGATCACCGGGTTGCGGCCGCGTGAGATCGTGCGGCGCGGCATCGCGCGTTCCTTCCAGCTGCCGCAGCTCTTCAGCGAGCACAGCGTGCTTGAGAATGCGGCGCTGGCGCTGGCAGCGCGCGACGGCGTGTGGTCGCCGATCGCGCCCTTGCTGCGCCGGCGCTGGCGCGACGAGGCGGTGGAGCTGTTGCAGCGTTTCGGGCTGGAGCCGGTGGCGCAGGCGCGCGCCGATGCGCTGAACGAAGGCGCGCGCAAGCTCGCCGACATCGCCATGGCGGTGGCGCTGCAGCCGCGGCTGTTGCTGATGGACGAGCCGACTTCGGGCGTCGCGGCCTCGGAGAAGATGGCGGTGGTGGAGACGCTGGCCCGCGTGCTGCGGGAGGCGGAGGTCACCGCCGTCTTCGTCGAGCACGACATGGATGTGGTGGAGCGTTTCGCGGACCGGGTGGCGGTGTGGTCGCAGGGGCGCATCGCGGCGCTCGGGGAGCCGGCGGCGGTGCTGGCCGATCCGGCCGTGCAGCGCGACGTGATCGGGATCGAGCGCCATGCTTGAGCTCGCCGGCGTCTCGGTCGATATCGCCGGCGTGCCGGTGCTGCGGAGCGTGTCGCTCGGCGTGCCGGCGGGCGGGCGGGTGGCGCTGATCGGCCGCAATGGCGCCGGCAAGACGACGACCCTGCGCGTGCTGATGGGCTTGCTGCCGGCGCGCAGCGGCGCGGTGCGCATCCAGGGCGAGGATGTCACGCCGCTGCCTGCGCATCGCCGGTCGGCGCTCGGCATCGGCTATGCGCCGGAGGACCGGCGGTTGTTCGGCAGCTTCACGGTGGACGAGAACCTGCTGCTGCCGGCGCAGGTGCTGGGCTTGCGGAATGGCGAGGTGGCGCGCCGGCGCGACCAGGTCTTCGCGCTGCTGCCGGAGCTCAAGGACCTCGCGCCGCGCAAAGCGGCGGGGCTGTCCGGCGGGCAGGGCAAGATGGTGGCGCTCGGGCGTGCGCTGATGGTGGGCATCCACGCGGTGCTGCTGGACGAGCCCTTCCAGGGCCTGGCGCCCGCCTTGGCGCTGCGCTACGCGGAAGCGCTGAAGCGGTTGCGGACCGCGTTGCCGGACCTCGCGATCCTGATCACCGAGAGCAATCCCGAGCTGCTGCGGCCGCTGGTCGAGGCGACCTATGTCATCGAGCGCGGCGAGATCGCGCCGGCCTGAGTCCCGAGCGGCGCGAGCAGCGCATCGGCGAGGAAGGCGAGCGATGCCGTCGCCGCCGCGCCTTGCAGGATGTAGAGCTGGTTCTGGTTCTGCAGCCCGATGACGATCGGCGTGCCGAGGCTCGCCGCGCCGGCGAGCGCGCCGATCGCGGTGGTCGCGATGGCGAGCATCACGCCGATGCGGATCGCCGGCAGCAGGATGGGCCAGGCGAGCGGGATCTCCACCTGCCGCAGCACCTGCCATGGCGTGAGGCCCATGGCCTCCGCCGCCTCGCGCGCATCGGGCGGCGTCGCTTCCAGCGCCGCGATGGTGCCGCGCAGCACCGGCATCAGGCCGTAGAGCACCAGGGCGAGGATGGTCGGCACGGCGCCGAAGCCGAAGGCGGGCAGGGCCAGCGCGACGACGACCATGGGCGGCGCGGCCTGCGTCGCGGCGGCCAGCGCGTCCACCGGCTGCCGCCAGTCGCGCCCCGCCGCGCGGGTGACCAGGATGCCGAGCGCGACGCCGAGGGCGATGCCGATCGTTGCACCGCCCAGCGCGAGGCCGAGATGCGAGAGCGCGAGGCCGAGCAGCCGCCCCAGCGCGAAGCCGCCTTCCCGCGTGGCGGGAACCGCGGCCAGCAGCGCGCAGCCGAGTGCCAGGGCCAGGGCGCTGAACCGCGCCCGCATCTCACGCATGCTCCCGCAGCCGCGCGAGGCTCAGCGTGCCCACGACGCGATCGCCCTCGCCCACGGCGAGCAGGTCGCAGCGATGCTGCAGCATGAGCGACAGCGCTTCCTGCAGGCTTGCCTGCGGCCCGATCACCGGCGCGTCCGGCGCCGCCCCCGGCGTCATCGCCGACGCGACCGGCACCAGGTCCAGCCGCCGCAGCGCCGGCGCGCGGCCGCCGATCAGCGCGCGCAGGAACGGGTCCTCGGCGGCGAGCAGGTCGAGCGGCGCGCCGGCGGCGACGATGCGGCCCTCGCGCATGACGACGAGCCGCGTCGCGAGCTCGAGGGCCTCGTCGGCGTCATGCGTCACCATCAGGATGGTCTTGCCGGTGCGCTGGTGGATCACCCGCAGCTCCTCGCGCAGCGCGCGGCGCACGATGGGATCCACCGCGCCGAACGGCTCGTCCATCAGGAGCAGCGCGGGATCGGCGGCGAGCGCGCGGGCGAGGCCGACGCGCTGCGCCTGGCCGCCGGAGAGCGCGCGCGGATAGCGCGCGGCGAGCGCCGGATCGAGCCGCAGCAGCGCGAGCAGCTCCTCGATGCGCGCGGCGATGCGCTTCTCCGGCCAGCCGAGCAGGCGCGGCACGGTCGCGATGTTCTCCGCCACCGTGCGGTGGGGGAACAGGCCGACCGACTGGATGGCGTAGCCGATGGCGCGGCGCAGCCTGACGACATCCTGCCGCGCGACGTCCTCGCCCTGCACGCGCACCGTGCCGCGCGTCGGCGCGACCAGGCGGTTGACCAGGCGCAGCAGCGTGGACTTGCCGGCGCCGGAGGGGCCGACCAGGACGCAGAGCTCGCCGCTCTCGACGGTGAGCGCGATCTCGTGCAGCGCGTCCTCGGCGCCGAAGGCGACCGAGACGGCGTCGAAGGCGATCACGCCCGCCATGGCGCGAGCCCCGCCTCGACGCCGCGCAGCGCGGCATCGGCGAGCAGCGCGAGGGCCAGGATTGGCAGCGCGCCGAGCAGGATGAGGTCGGTCGCGAATTGCGCCATGCCTTCCAGCACCACGGCGCCGAGCCCGCCGGCGCCGATCAGCCCGCCCAGCGTGACCAGGGCGATGCATTGCACCGCGGCGACCCGCAGCGCCGCGCAGAACACCGGCACGCCGAGCGGCAGCCGCACGGCAGCGAGCAGGCGGGGCGGCGCCATGCCCATCGCCTCGGCGACCTCGACCACGTCGTGCGGCGCGGCAGCGAGGCCGGCGAGGATGCCGCGCCACAGCGGCAGCCCGGCATAGGCGGCGGCGCCGATCAGCGCCGGCGTCGCGCCGATCGCCTCCAACCCCGCCGTGCGCAGCGCGGGAATCGCGGCGAGCAGCAGCGACAGGGCCGGGATGAGCGCGGCGAACAGGGCGAGCGCGGGGATGATCTGCACGCCGCCGAGCGCGGCGCCGAGCGCGGCCTCGGCGCGGCGCGAGCGGAACGCCCACCAGGCGAGCGGCGCGGCGCCGGCCAGCGCGATCGCCAGCGCGAGCGCCGCCAGCACGATGTGGCGCAGCAGCGCGGCATGCAGCTCGCCTGCCCGCGCGCGGTATTCATGCACCAGCGAGAGCGGCTCCAGCGCGCCGCTCGCGAGGATGGCGCCGGCGACGGCGAGCGCGCCGGCCAGCGCGAGCAGCCGCAGCCAGAGCTCGGCCTGCCGCAGCAGCGCCGCGCCGAGCAGCAGCATGGCGGCGAGCGCGAGCCAGAAGCCGGGGCCGAGCATCACCCGCGCGGTGGGCGCCTGGTCCTCGAGCATCCGGCCGGCGGCGAGCCCCGTCGCGGCCAGCGCGCCGGCGAAGGCGCCGGCGAGCAGCAGCAGCGCGACGGGCGTGTAGCGGCGCAGCGCGGCGGCGCCGAGGACCAGCAGCTGCACGCCATGCGCGGCGAGGCCGAGCGCCGCCGTCGCACTCGCCGGCGTGCCGGAGAGCAGGCGGTTCGGCGCCAGGCTCAGCCAGTCCAGCCCGTAAAGTCCGGCGGCCACCAGGAGCGCCAGCGCCGCCTCCACCGCCCCCGGCATCAGCCGCGGCGCAACCCGTCCAGATAGGCCTGCGCCACGCCGCGCGGCGGCTTGCCTTCCACCACCACCTGCGCGTTCAGCGCGCGCAGCCGCTCGAGCCGCAGCGGCGCGAAGGCGGGCGCGAGCGCCGTCGCGATGGCGGGGAAGCGCTCCAGCATCGGCTGGCGCACCACCGGCGCCGGCTCGAACACCAGCTGCGCGCGCTTGCTGTCCTCCATCACCACGAGGTCGAGCGCGTCGATCGCGCCGTCGGTGCCGTACACCATCGCCGCGTTCACCCCGCTGATGCGCTGCGCGGCGGCGCGCATGGTGGCGGAGGTGTCGCCGCCTGGCAGCACGGTGATGCGCTCGCGCGGGAAGCGGAAATCGTAGGTCCGCTCGAAGGCGGGCAGCGCCGCGGCGCTCTCGACGAATTCGGCCGAGGCCGCGAGGCGCAGCGTGGTGCCGGTGGCAGCGCGGGCGAAATCCTCCATGGTGGCGAGCCGCTCCTGCCGCGCGACGTCGCGGCGCACGGCGATCGCCCAGGTGTTGTTCGCCGGCGCGCGGTCCAGCCAGACCAGCTTGTTGGCCTCGGCGTCGAGGCGCTTGACCAGCGCAAAGGCCTCCTCCGGCGAGCGCCAGGCGGGATCGGACTCGCGCTGGAAGAAGAACGCGCCGTTGCCGGTGTATTCGGGATAGAGGTCGATCTCGCCGGCGACCAGCGCGGCGCGCACGATGCGCGTCGGCCCGAGCTGCAGCCGCGCCTCCACCGGCACGCCGGCGCGCTCCAGCGCGAGCAGGATGATGTTGCCGAGCAGCCCGCCCTCGGCGTCGATCTTCGAGGACACCACGACCTTCTCGCGCGTCTGCGCCGCCGCCGGGCTGGCGGCGAGCGCGGCGAGGACGAGCCGGCGGGAGACGGGCATGGCACTGCTCCGGGACATGCGCGCGAGTGAAGCAGGAACCGCCCGGTTGCGCTATTGAGGAGGTCTGGGGGGCGGAGATGAACTCCGCCCCCGAGACCCCCCACCTCCTTTTTTTGGTGACGAGGAAACGTGGCGAGCTTCGTTCTCGGCCCGACAACGCTGCGGCGCCTGAGAGTGCGGGAGGTGTGTGGGGGCGGAGTTCTCTCCGCCCCCACACCTATGCGACTTCGATCTTCACCCGGTCCGGGTAGAACGCGATGTGATCGCGGATCGCGGCGACCCCCGGCAGCGGATCCTCGTAGCTCCAGGCCGCGTTCTCGGCGCGCGTGCCGTCCGCGCCGCGAATCGTGAAGTAGCTCGCATCGCCCTTGTAGGGGCAGTGCGTGTGGTGCGCGGTGCGCAGCAGCCGGTCCATCGCGATGTCCGCACGCGGGATGTACTGCACCGGCGCATAGCTGGCCTCGCGCAGGGTCAGGGCGCGGCGGCTGTCGGCGATCGCGGTGCCGGCGAAGGTCACGGTGACCCGCGCGGGGTTCGGGGCCACCGTGATGGGATGATCTTCGGCCATGGTTTTCCTCCTCGGGGGATGCAGATGGGGCCAGGCGCCCCATCTGCCAGGCCGAAGCAGGGAGGGGATGCTCATGGCCGAGCGTGCCTTCGATCTCGTCGTGCTCGGCAGCGGGGTCGCGGCCATGCAGGTGGCGACCACCTGCCGCGAGGCGGGCTGGACGGTCGCGATGGCGGATCGCCGGCCCTTCGGCGGCACCTGCGTGCTGCGCGGCTGCGATCCCAAGAAGGTGCTGCTGGGCGCGACCGAGGCGCTGGCGGGCGTGCGGCGCCTGCAGGGCAAGGGCCTGGCCGGCCTGCCGCGCGTCGATTGGCCGGCGCTCATGGCTTTCAAGCGCAGCTTCACCGAACCAGTGCCGCCTGCACGCGAGCAGCGGCTGGCGGAGCTCGGCATCGCCGCCCTGCATGGGGAGGCGCGCTTCACCGGGCCGACGCGGCTGGCGATCGGCGCGGAGAGCGTCACCGCGCGCCACATCGTGATCGCGACCGGGGCGGAGCCGCTGCCGCTCGGCCTCGCCGGCGCGGAGCACCTCGCCCTCAGCGACGATTTCCTGGAGATGGAGACCTTGCCGCAGCGCATCGCGCTGGTCGGCGGCGGCTACATCGCGGCCGAGTTCTCGCAGATCGCCGCGCGTGCCGGCGCCGAGGTGACGGTGTTCCAGCGCGGCGAGCGGCTGCTGCCGGGCTTCGACGCCGATCTCGTCGGCTGGCTGATGCCCTCCTTCGCCGAGCTCGGGATCGCCGTGCACACCGATGCCGAGGTGCACGCGATCGCGCGGGAGGGCGACGCCTTCCGCGTGCAGGCGCGGATCGGCGGGCGCGACATCGCGGTCGCCGTCGATCGCGTCTTCCATGCGGCGGGCCGCGTGCCTGCGCTTGCCGCGTTGGAGCTCGGCGCGGGGGGCATCGCGACCGAGCACGGCAAGCTGGTGCTGAACGACCACCTGCAGAGCGTGTCGAACCCCGCGGTCTATGCCGCGGGCGATGCGGCCTCGCGGCGCCTCCCCCTCACGCCGGTGGCGTGGCGCGACGGCGAGATCGTCGCCGCCAACCTGCTGCAAGGGAATACGCGCCGCGCCGAGGACACGCTGGTGCCGAGCACCGTGTTCACCGTCCCGGCCCTCGCCACCGTCGGGCTGAGCGAGGCGGCGGCGCGCGCGCAGGGCGCGGTGCGGATCAAGGCGCAGCAGGCGGGCGGCTGGTTCACCGCCCGCCGCCTGAACGAGACGATCTACGGCTTCAAGGTGATCGTCGGCGCGGATGGCCGCATCATCGGCGCGCATCTGCTCGGGCCGCATGCGGAGGAAGTCATCAACCTGTTCGCGCTGGCCATGCGCGCGGGCATGACCACGGCGGAGCTCGGCGCGGCGATCCTCGCCTACCCCACCGCGGCGTCCGACGTGACGTCCATGCTGCCGTGAGCGGCGTAACCCCGGAGGGCGTGGGCACGAACCCGCCGGCGCACGCCATCACGCCCGTCATTCCGCGCAACTTCAAGAAGTCGAGAGGCATGCCGCCCTTCCCCGCACTCCCGCTTTCCAGCCCCTGTCACCGGCAAGGCTCATGATGGACGGCGTCCTGCTCCCGGCCGATCTGGCCGCACGCTTCGCCGAGGTGCGGCGGCGCACCGAGGCGCTGGCCGCCTATCTCTCGCCCGAGGACCAGCTCATCCAGTCGATGCCGGATGCCAGCCCGGCCAAGTGGCACCGTGCGCACACCACCTGGTTCTTCGAGACCTTCGTGCTGCGCGCCTACGCGCCGGACTACCAGGTCTTCGACGAGGGCTTCGGCTTCCTCTTCAACTCCTATTACGAGGCGGCGGGGCCGCGTCATGCGCGGCCGCGCCGCGGCATGCTGACGCGGCCCGGCGCCGCGGAGGTCGCGGCCTTTCGGGCCCATGTGGACGAGGCGATGGCGGCGCTGCTCGCGGCTCCGCCGGAGGAAGCGGCGCGGCTCACCCTGCTCGGCCTGCATCATGAGGAGCAGCATCAGGAGCTGCTGGTGACCGACATGCTGCACGGGCTCCATCAGAACCCGCTGCGCCCGGCCTGGGACCCGCAATGGAGCGAGCCGCCGCATGCGCGCGGCGAGGCGCGCTATCTCGACGGGCCGGAGGGGCTGGTGGAGATCGGCCATGACGGCGAAGGCTTCGCCTTCGACAACGAGACGCCGCGCCACACGGAATTCCTGGCGCCGTTCCGCATCGCCGACCGGCTGGTGACCAATGCCGAATGGCTCGGCTTCATCGAGGATGGCGGCTACCGCACGCCGACCCTCTGGATGAGCGACGGCTGGGCGATGTGCGCGGCGGAAGGCTGGGAGGCGCCGCTCTACTGGGAGCGGCAGGACGAGGTGTGGTGGCAGTTCACCCCGGGCGGCATGCGGCCGGTGGATCCCGACCTGCCGGTGCGCCACATCTCCTGGTACGAGGCCGACGCCTTCGCGCGCTGGGCCGGACGCCGCCTGCCGACCGAGCCGGAATTCGAGGCGGCGGCGAAACTCCCCGGTTTCCACGACGCGACCGGCATCGCCTGGCAATGGACCGGCAGCGCCTATCGTCCCTATCCGGGCTTCCAGCCCTGGGAAGGCGCGGTCGGCGAGTACAACGGCAAGTTCATGATCGGCCAGATGGTGCTGCGCGGCGGCTCGCTCGCGACGCCGCCGGGCCATGCGCGCCCCAGCTACCGCAACTTCTTCGGCCCCGACAAGCGCTGGCAATTCGCCGGGCTGCGGCTGGCGGAAGACCGGTGACCACCATCATCGCGGCGCCCTGCCCCACCGGCGGCCCGCACCGGGAGGAAGCATGAGCCACGCCCTCGCGCCATCGCGGCGCCAGACGGATCAGCGCGCCGCGCTGCTCGCCGACGCGCTCGCCGGCCTCGCCGCGCCGCGCAAGACGCTGCCCTGCAAATGGCTCTACGACCCCGAGGGCTCGCGCCTGTTCGGCGAGATCACGCGCCTGCCCGAGTACTATCCGACGCGGACCGAGATGCGCATCCTCGCCGAGCGCGCGCCGGAGATCGCCGCGGCGGCGGGGCCGCGCGCCGCGGTGATCGAATTCGGCTCCGGCGACGGCAAGAAGGTGTTGTTGCTGCTGCGCGCGATGGCCGCGCCCGCGGCCTATGTGCCGGTGGACATCGCGCCGGAATGGCTCGAGGAGGCGGGCGGGCGCGTGCGCGAGGCGTTTCCCGGGCTCGCGGTGCTGCCGGTGGTGGCGGATTTCACCGCGTCCTTTGCCCTGCCGCGCGGCCTCGGCCGGGCGCCGCGGCTCGGCTTCTTCCCCGGCTCCACCATCGGGAATTTCGCGCCGGAGGAGGCGCTGGGCTTCCTGCAGCGCGCGCGGGCCACGCTCGGCGCCGGCGCGCGGCTGGTGCTCGGCGCCGATCTCGTCAAGGACACCGCGCGGCTGGTCGCGGCCTATGACGACAAGGCAGGCGTCACCGCGCGCTTCAACCTCAACCTGCTGGCGCGGCTCAACCGCGACTGCGGGGCGGATTTCGACCTCTCGGCGTTCCGCCACCAGGCGCTGTGGAACGCCGCCGCATCGCGCATCGAGATGCATCTGGTCTCGCAGCGCGCTCAGTCCGTGCATCTCGGCGGCCAGCGCATCGCCTTCGCGGCGGGCGAAACCATCCACACCGAGAGCAGCGCGAAATACCGCGAGGACGACCTTCGCGCCCTCGCGGCGCGCAGCGGCTGGCGCGCGGCGCGAAGCTGGACGGATGCGGAGCGGCTGTTCTCGGTCTGGCTGCTGGAAGCGGCGTGAAGAGAGATTGGGGGGCGGAGATGAACTCCGCCCCCCAAACCCCCCACCTCCTTTTTTTGGCGACTTGGTGCTTGCGGCTCCCGCACTCTCAGGTGCCGCAGCGTTGTCGGGCTGAGAACGGAGCTCTCCACGCTTTCCATCTGGGGGGCGGAGATCACTCCGCCCCCCAGCCTTTTCAGCCTTCCTCCCACACCACCACCGCCGTGACGTTGTCGCGCGCGCCGCGCGCGACCGCGGTGGCGATGACCGGCTCGGCGGCGGGCAGCTCGGCGAGCATCGCCGCGATCTCCTCCTCGGTGATCGCCTTGAACAGCCCGTCGCTGCACAGCAGGAAGCGGTCCCCCGGCGCGACGCGGCCGGAGATCTTGTCGAGCACCAGCTCGCCATGCGCGCCGATCGCGCGGGTGATGACATTGGCCTGCGGATGGCTTTCCGCCTCCTCCGCGGCGATCTCGCCCTGGTCCACCATCTCCTGCACCAGGCTGTGGTCGTGGGTGAGCCGCTGCAGGGCGCCCTCGCGCAGCACATAGCCGCGGGAATCGCCGGCCCACAGCACGGCGAAATGCCCGCCGCGCGTCAGCATGACGACGACGGTGGAGGCGATCAGGCGGCCGGGGCCGCGCCGCGCCGCCTCCTCCTGCAGCTCGGTATGCACGGCGGCCAGGCGCAGCCGCACCTGGGCGAGCAGCTCGGCGGCGGAAAGCCCGGGCGGGATGGCCTCGAGCGCGGTGGCGATGGCGCGCGAAGCGACGTCGCCGGCGCCATGCCCCCCGGCCCCATCGGCCACGGCCCAGAGCCCGGCATCGGGGCGATCGACCATCGCGTCCTCGTTGCGCGGCCGCACCGCGCCGGGATGGGTGGCGGCGGAGGAGCGGATCACGCGGCGGGCTCCAGCAGGCAGGAGAAGAGATCGGCCGGCGGCAGGGCGGCGAGCGGCCAGACCATGGGCGGGAACCGGCTGGCGCCGCTGGTCCACCAGCCGCCGGCCGCGGGCGGGTCGGGGGCGAGGGGCGGTGGTGCCGCGCCGGTGGCGGCGACGGCATCGGCTCGGCCGGCCTGGCCGGGCGGGGTCGCATTGCCCGCGGCGCCGGCGAAGGGATCGGGATGCGTGCTGTCCGGCGCCGCGCCGGGCCGGTCGGGCGCGTCCGCGTCATCGGTCGCGCTGGCGATCAGGTCGAGGAGGGCACGATCGCTCGCCGGGCCGGCGCTGCCGGGCGGAGCCGCGTCCTCGCCCAGGCTGGCGACCGGATCCGGAAGGTCGCCATCGCTCGCTGCGCCGGAGAGGTCCGGCGCGACCGCGTCCTCGGCAGCGCTGCCGGCCAGGTCCAGCAGCAGGCTGTCGGGCATCGCCTGGTCGCCCGGTTGCGAACCGGCGTCGTCGGAGGACAGCGCGAGGGGCAGGTTCGGGAGGCCGCCGGAAGCCGCGCTGGCCGGCGCGTGCTCCGCCGGCGGCGGAGCGAGTCCCGGGTCCTCCGGCGGCAGCGGCGGCGGCGGCGCGGGGTCCCCGGCATCGGGCGCGCCGGGGGGCGGATCGGCCGCGGCGATCAGGGCGCTCAGCACGTCCCCTTCCGCATCCGGTTCCTCCTCGCGCGCGGCGGCGGCGAGCGCACCCAGCACATCGCCCGCCTCCGCCGCGCTGCCGGCAGGCTCGGCCGGGTCGCCGGCAAGGCGTTGCAACGGGTCGCCATCCCCGGCCGCGCTGTCCTCGCGGTCAGGCGGCACGAAGGGCGCGGGCACAGTATCGGGCGGCAGCGCCTCCCCGCCCAGCACCGCCGCCAGCCGGTCGGCATCGAGGCCGCCGTCGCGACCGGCCCGGGCGGCGGCTTCGGCGCGCGCGAACCAGGCCTCCGGCGGCGGCGCATCCGCCCCCATCGCGGCCAGGGTGATCGGGAAGCGGCGGCCGACCGCGTCCTCGCTCCACAGCATCACCCCGGCGACGGCGGCCGGCCCGCACACGCCTGCGGGCAGCCAGAAGCGCCAGGGCGGCGCCTCGCGCCAGGCCACCTCCCAGCCCACGCCGAGCCGTGCGCGCGCCGCCTCCATTCCGGCCTGGAGCCAGGCATCCCACGGGCCGCAGAAGCTGGCGGGCAGCCCCCGGCGCACGAAATCGCCATGCGCCGGAATCTTGCCGTAGAGCCCGGTCAGGGCGGGAAGCTCGGGCATCGGAACTCCTGCAGCTCGCGCAGCCCGAAGGGATGCTGCGTGCTGCCGGCACGCAGCTCGAAGGTGGCGCTGCGCTCGCCCTGGACGATGGTGAGGCGCAGCCGCTCCCGCTGTCCGGTGGATTGGAGCGTGCTGCCGCGCCGCATGACCAGGCGCATGGCGGACCAGGCGCCGTCGAAGGCGAGCGGGCCCGCCAGCGCCGGCGGGTCGAAGGTCAGGGTGGCGTTGCCGCGCGAGGGCCAGGCGAGCGGGACCGGGCGGAAGGCGGCGCTGCGCGAGATCTCCGTCCGCGCGCCTTCGGCTTCCAGCACCGCGGAATTGGCGCTGGGGTCGAGGCCCTGCGGCACCAGCTCGAAGCGCAGCCCGATCGAGGCGGCGCCGGGGAAGAAGGCGTCGCGGATGGCGCGGGCGCGCTGGAACTGCATGAGGTCGGCCGCGGTGACCGGCGGCGGCAGGCCCTCGGCCGCAACCACCCGCCAGGGGGTCTGGGTGGTGTCGGCGTATTGGCGCAGATGCTGGGTGAAGAACTGGTCGAAGGTGCCGCCAGGGCCGAACAGGCGGACGAAATCGTCCACCGGCATGTCCTGCCCGTCGGTGCGGAAGGGGAAGCGCTGCTCGATGCCGCGGCAGAACGGGGTGAGCTGCTGCGCGGCGGCCCCGGCGAGCGCGGCCTTGCCGCCGGCGGCACGGGCGCCGGCGGTGGCGGTGACGAGGCCGGCGAGCCAGCGCTGGATCGGCTGCGGCTGGCGCGCGGCCTCGGCCTGCAGCGCCTGGCCGGGGTCGAGGCCGGCCGCCGGCGGCGGCAGCGTGCCCGGCGCGGCGGTGGAGAGCCGCTGCACCTGCACGAAGAGCTCGTTGACGATGCGCAGCGCGCCGTCCAGCGGCTGGCCGGTCGCCTCGCGCAGCCTCGCGAAGCGCGGCTCGACCAGGGCGGCGACCGGCTCGGCGCCGGTCGGCTCGGCCGGCTGGCCTTGCGCCTGCTGCACCCGCTGGGCCTGCGGGCCCTGGCCGGGGCGCTGCCAGCCCTCCGGCGGCGTGCCGGGGGCGAGCTGGCGCGCGATCGAGCGCAGCAGGTCTCTGAGCGGCGAGTTGGGCGCGCCGAGCAGGTTCAGCGCCTCGGCCTGCTGCGCGAGGTTGGCGGGCAGCGGCAGCAGGTTGAGGTCGTTCAGCATCTCCTGCCAGGCGCGGGCATATTCCTCGGCGTATTGCGCGAGCACCGCCTGCTCGAGCCGCACGGGATCGTCGGCGCCGACCCTGGTCGCCTCCGGGCCGAGCACCCAGAATTCGGAGGCGCTGTCGCGCACCGCCTGGCCGATCGCCGGCAGCAGCACGCGGTAGAGCCCCTCCACCGTATAGAGGCCGGGGATGCCCTCGGTGAGCGGCTTGCCGGAGGCGCGCAGGAAGTAGCGCGCGCCGGCGGCGCCGATCGCGTCGGCGGGTCGCCACGGCGGCGCGTTGGCCGCGTTCTGCCCGAGCGGGCGCAGGCGGGAATAGACGCGCTCGGCGAGCGGCACGCGGGAGAAGACGCGCCGCGCCTGGTCCACCAGCGCGCCGTCCACCGGGTACTTGTGGTAATTCGTCGCCAGCAGCGCGTCGAGATGGGCCGCGAGCTCCTGGCGGGTCGGCTGGCCGAGCGCGCCGGGGAAGGCGCGCGCCCAGTCGGCGGCGAACCACTCCTTCACCAGCGCCGGATCGAGCAGGCCTTCCTGGCCGAGCATCAGATAGACGCGGGTCGCCTCGTAGAGGAATTGGGGGCGCTGGAAGCCGCCGCGGATCTGCAGCTCGAGCCGGGCGAGCAGGCGCGGCAGGAAGCTGCGGTCGAGGGCGCGGCGATAGGCCTGCTCGCCGCCGGTGACCAGCTTGACCTCCTGGCTGAGGCCGAAGGCGGGGCCGTCGCCGCGCGCCGAAGGCGGCAGGTCGCGCGCCGCGGCGAGGTAGGGGAGGATGCGCTGGAGATCGGCATCGGTGACGCGCTCCAGCGGCAGGCCGCGGGCGGCCGCTTCCGCCTTGGCGATCTGGTCGGCGAGGCGCTGGGTGCGTGCCTGCTCGGCGCTGTAGGCCTGCCAGCCATAGAAGCCGCCGCCGAGCAGCACCACCAGCGCGATGCCCCAGGCGACCGCGGCGACGACGCGGCGGCGCTTCTCGAGCCCGCGGTCGCGCGCGGCGAGGCGGGCCTCGTTGAACACCACGTCCTTCAGGAGGCGCGCGAGGAAATAGGCGCGGCCCTTCTGCTGCATCACCGCAGCCGGGCGGCGCGGATCGAAGCCGAAGGAGCGCGACAGCGCGCCGGCGAGGCGGTCGAGCGGGCTGCCCTCCTGGGTGCCGGAGGTGAAGTAGACGCCGCGCAGCATCGGCGCGGGATCGAGCCGCGTGCCGCCGAAGGCGGTGGTGAGGAAGGCGGCGAGCGGCTGCTCGAGCGAGGCGAATTGCGCGGTGAAGCCGGCGATCGCGGCGCGCTGCTGCGGGCCGCGCTCCTGCTGCAGGCGTTCCAGCTCGCGGTCCTGCAGGCGCTTGACGAGCAGCTGGAATTCCTCGGTGAATTTCGCCGCGGTGCCTTCCTGGCCGGCCTGCATCGGGAAGGTCATGCCCCAGACCTGCTCGCGCGTGGCCTTGTCGAGATCGTCGAAGAACTCGGTGAAGCCGGGCAGGAGGTCGGACTTGCTGACGAGGAAATAGACCGGCAGGCGCTGGCCGAGCTTGGTCTCCAGCTCCTTGATGCGGCGGCGGACGGCGAGCGCGTGCTGCTCGCGCTCCGAGGCGCCGAGCCGGCCGATCATGTCGACGCCGAAGGCGACCAGCACGCCGTTCAGCGGCAGGCGCGGCCGCTGCTTCTTGACCAGGCCGAGGAAGCGCTCCCAGCCGGCCTTGTCGGCGGCGGCGTCGGAATCCTGCGTGGTGTAGCGGCCGGCGGTGTCGATCAGCACGGCGCGGTCGGTGAGCCACCATTCGCAATAGCGCGTGCCGCCGACGCCCTTGAGCTTGCCGCCATCCGAGAGCGGGAATTCGAGGCCCGAATTGGCGAGCGCGGTGGTCTTGCCGGCCCCGGGCGGGCCGATGATGACGTACCAGGGCTGCTCGTAGAGGAAGCCGCCCTTCCTGCCGCTCGCCGCCTTGAGGCGGTCGAGCGCGGCGGTCAGGCGGTCGCGCATCTCCGCCTCCTCTTCCGCGGCGCGGTCGGAGGCGGGATCGGCTTCGGTGATGCCGGAGACCAGGGCGGCGTCGCGCTTGCGGCGGCGGCGATCGAGGATCCAGATCGCCAGCAGGCAGACCACGAAGAGCGCTCCGCAGAGGATCAGGCGGTTCCATTCGCTCTCGAGCGGCGCCCAGCCATTGATGACGAGCAGCGGGCCGAACAGCCAGATCACCGGCATGATCAGCACGACGCCGGCGAGCGCCGCCAGGGCGCGGCCGGCCATGAAGGGGCGGAAGACCTCGAGCATCAGCGTGCTCCCCGCAGCAGCACCACCTCGATGCGGCGGTTCTCCTCCCGCCCATCGGCGGTGGTGTTGTTGCCGATCGGCTCGGAATCGGCGCGGCCCTCGACGGCGAAGCGCAGCGGATTGCCGGTCATCGGCGCGATGATGTCCTTCGCCGCCTGGGCGCGCGCCTGGGAGAGATGGAAGTTGGAGGGGAAGCGCACCGAGCGGATCGGCTGGTTGTCGGTATGGCCGAGGACGAAGACCTGGCCGGGCTCGGTCTGCAGCGCCTCGCCGATGCGCTGGAGCAGCGGGATGAAGCGCTGCTCGACGGTCGCACTGCCGGAGCCGAACATGCCGCGGCCCTTGATGCGCACGGTGACGCTGCGCGCATCGCCGAACACGGTGACGAGGTTGGCGTCGATCTCCGGCTTGAGGAATTGGCGGAGCGTCAGCAGGAAGTCCGGCCGTTGCGGCGCGGCGGTCGGCGGCGGCGGAGGCGGCGGCGCGGGCGGTACCGGCGGCGCGGCCCGCTCGATCTCCGGCGGCCCGCCGGGCGGCAGCGCGGCCATGCGCTCATAGAGCCCGTCGGAGCCGACATTCATCCGCTCCGACAGCCACCAATAGCCGATGGCGAGGCCGAACACCGCGACGCAGGCGGCGACCCAGGCGGGGACGCCGCGGCGCGGGCCGCGATGCGGCGCATCGACGCCCTTCCAATGCGGGCTGAGGTCGCGCTCCCAGGCGCCGCGCAGCTGGGCGAGGAGCTGGTAGAGGCCCTCGCGGATGCGGTCGAGCTCGCTGGCGCCGCGCGGCGAGAGGCGGTAGCGGCCCTGGAAGCCGAGGGCGAGGCAGAGATAGGCGACTTCCAGCGCCTGCAGCCAGCGGCCGGGGTCCTTCTGCATGCCGGCGAGCACGTCGAAGAAGCGGTCGCCGGAGATCGCCTCGCGGTGGAAGGTGGTGACCAGCGACTGCACGGACCACACGCTGCTCTGGCCCCAGGGGTAGGACAGCACGACGTCGTCGAGGCTGGCGCAGAGCAGGTAGTGCGCGGCCCGCACCTGCTCGGCGCTGATATCGGCGGCCTTGGCGTCGACCTCGAATTGGCGCAGCGCGCGCACCGCGCGCTCGCGCAGCTCCTCGCCGGAGGGCGGGGCGGCCATGCCGGCATTGGCGAGACGGCCGAGCAGATCGAGCAGCGGCGCGGCGGCGGCGGCGAGCGGGCCGACACCGACCCTCGGCAGCGCCTCGGCCTCGCCGGCGAGGCGCGGCGCGGCCTCGCCGCGGGCCTGGGCTTGGGATGCGCCGGGGAGCGGCTCGGTGCCCCAGCCGGGGGCAGGCATCGGGCGCGACGCGGCAGGCACGGGGCGCGGACCGCCGACCATGGTGCGGTCGGTGTCCTGCGGCTCGTTGAAGGGGTTGTCGCTCATCGGCAGCAGAAGATCGGGGAGGGGGATGAACCCCCTCCCCGAACCCCTCCCTCCTTTTTTTGCTTACGGGGAAGCGTGGCACGCTCCGTTCTGGACACGACAACGGTGCGGCGGCTCTGCATGCGGAGGCCACCGGCGCCAAATCGCCAAAAAAAGGAGGGTGGGGTCTGGGGCGGGAGTTCACTCCCGCCCCAGTGTCCAACGTTTCTCATCCGCGGATCGCCCACAGTTCCATGCGCAGGTTCGGAAAATCCCCTGAGACATGCAGCGCGAAGGCGCCGGAATTCTGCATCTGCTGCCAATGCGGGCTGCCGCGATCGAGCTCGAAGTATGTCGCCCCCGCGGTGAACGGAATCTGCCGCGGCGCGACCGGCAGCGGCCGCACCTGGATGCCGGGGAGGGCGACGTTGACGAGCTCGCGGATGTGCTCGACGGCGCCGATCTTGACCTGGTTGGGGAAGATGCGGCGGAGCTGCTCGCCGGGCATGTCGGCCTGCACGGTGAGCACGAATTGCGAGGCGCGCAGCAGGTTGCGGTCGGCGATCGGGCCGACGCGCACGCCGAATTGGCGCTCCTGGAGCGGGATGGCGACGGCGTTGGTCTCGAGCACCGCGGAGAGGCTGCGGCGGAGATCGGCGACGACGGGGCCGTAGCTGCGCTGGAGGTCGTCGTGGCGGTAGGCGGGGTAGCGGCTCGCCTTGCGCTGCGGGTCGGTGAAGGTGGCGAGCTCGCCGGCGAGCTGCACGAGGGCGGCGTAGAGCGCCTCGGGGTGAACGTTGCCGGCATCCGCCCAGTGGGCGAGCAGCGGCAGCGAGCGGTTCACCGTCTGCAGCAGCAGGAAGTCGGCGACCTCGGCGACGCCGCGCGCGCCGGGCTGGGAGAGCCGCGCGCCGAGCGCCTCGGCGCGCTGGCCGAGCATGCCGACGAGCTCGGCGACCAGGTTGGCGAGCGGCGGGGTGGCGGAGACGCGCAGGCAAGGCGGGATGAAGCGCTCATCCACGACGACGCGGCGATCGGCCTGCACTTCCACCACGCGGGCGAGGCCGAGGGTGGAGAAGCCGGCGCGCTCCTCGGTCTCCAGCATGAAGCGCAGGCGGGGGCGGCCGACCTGCAATTCCGCGGGGACAGTGGCGTCGGAGTGGGTGTCGAACACCTCGAAGCTGCGCATGGCGTGGCGCGCGGCGTTCATCTCCGGGCCGCTGCCGAACGCGATCTCCGGGCTGCCGGGCTGGCGCACCGGCAGGGCGAGATAGACCACGCAGTTGCGGGTGCCTTCGGTGAGGTCGAGCGGCGCCGGCTGGTCGGCATGGCCGGGGATGGCGAAGGGCGTGCCGTCCTCCATGATGCCGGAGCAGGAGGCGACGGCGAATTTCCCCGCGGCGAGCAGGTCGCGGTCGAGCGAGAGCTCGGTGACGCCCCAGGGATGCGGGCGCAGCGGCGCGGTGCGCGCCTGGAGCAGGTGCTCGACATAGCGGTCCTGCTGCTGGAAGTGCTGGGCGCGGAGGAACATGCCCTCCTGCCAGACCACCTTGTCCTGCCACGACATGCCGGGCGCGAATCCTTCTCTTCTGCGGCTTCAGCGCTCGCGCCGGGACGCCTGCTCGTAGGCGCGCGCGAATTCCTTGCCGAAGGCGCTGTCGAAATCGTCGTCGAACTGGTCGGTGACCTGCTGGTGCAGGCGCTTGTAGGCGTCCCACAGGCGCTTCTCGCGGCTGGCGCCGAACAGTCCGCCTCCGCTCTGATCCTGCGCCTCCAGCGCGCCCGGCGCGAGCCTCGCGAGCAGGGCGCGTGCGGCGGCCTGGGTGGCGGCCAGCGTCGCGACCTGGTGCGCGGTGAGGTCCTCGACCGTCTCGTGCACCGCGCGGGGGCCGGCCTGCTGGCCGCCGGCGATGAGGGCGGCGAGGGCCTGCTCGTCGGTGGCGGCGAATTTCACCGGGTTGTTGCCGGCGTGGCGGAGCATGGTCTGCTCGATGCGGAACTCGCGCTTCACATCGGCCCGCGCGATGAGGAGCTGGCGCAGCCCGGCGACCGAGGCGTGCAGCGCGGCGCCGAGGGCGCGCAGCGCGGCCTCGGGATCGGCCTGGGCGGCGGCGGAGGGCGGTAGGCCGGCGCCGGCGAGGAAGGCGGCGAGGCCGGCGGCGGCGCTGCCGGCGGCGCCGGGTGGCGCCGCGGCGGCCGGCATGGCGGGCGGCGCGCCGGGGGGCGCCATGGGGGGCGCCATGGGGGGTGCCGACGCCGGCGCGGCGCGCGGCGGCAGCGCGTCCTCGGCGAAGGGGTCGGCCCCGCGGGGCGGCTCGGCCGGCCGTGCCGCCGGCGGTCCGGGCGGCGCCACCGCAGCGCCCCAGGAGGGATCGCCGGCGGAGGGCAGCGGGGCGGGTCCCGGGGCCGCCGGCCGCGGCGCGGCGCCCGGCCCCCAGGAGGGGTCGGCGGCGGGCGGCAGCGGGGCGGCGGCCGGCGCCCACGGCGCGGCCTCGCCCGGCGGCGGCGCGGCCTGCGGCGCCGGGCCGGGTCCCCAGGAGGTTTCCGCCGGCGGCGGCGGCGCGGCGGCGGGGCCCCAGCCGGTTTCGGCCGCGGGCGGCGCAGGGGGCGGCACCGCGCCCGGGCCCCAGCTCCCCTCGGCAGGGTGCCGCGCCGGCGGCGCCGCGGCGGCGGGCGCCGGTGCCGGCGACGGATCGAAATTCCAGTCCTCCGGGATCCTGCCCACGCCGCCGCCCGCCGGCGGCGCCGCGGGCCGGGCCGGCGCCGCCGGGCTCGGGCCGAGATCCCAATTGTCGGGGATCACCGAGACCTGCTGCATCGGGCGCGGCGGCAGGAAGGCGTCGGAGGTGGACGGCCGGTGGTCCGGCATCGCCGGGCCGTTCTCGAAGGGGTCGTTGCCCATCGGCAGGCCGGAGCCGGAGGGCAGCGGCGCGGCGCTCGGGGCCGGCGGCGCATAGGGGTCGCCCGGCAGGCGTGGCGCCAGCGGCTCGTCGCGCGCCGGCGGCCCCTGCCGCGCCCAGGACGGGTCGTCGTGCCACTGCGCGGCCGGCACCGGCGCGGGCGCCGCACGCTGCTCCCACGAGGAGGCGGGCGGCGCCGCCCAGGGCGACTGCGCGCTGCCCTCCTCCATGCGCACCTCGATCTCGTAGGCGCCGAGCCGCAGCCGGTCGCCATCCTCGAGCGGCTTGGTCGCGTCGCGGCCGAGCGGCGCCTGGGCGTGGTTGACGAAGGTGCCGTTGAGGGAAAGGTCGCGCACCTGCCAGCCGCCGGCGCGGAATTCCAGCACGCAGTGATGCTTCGACAGCAGCCGGTCCGGATCGCTCAGGACCCAGCCGCTGTCGGCGCCGCGGCCGAGCACGAAATCGCCGCCGGAAACCCGGCGCTGCTCGGGAACGACGCTGTCGGGGCAACGCAGGAGCGTAAGAACGATATCCATGGCTCAGGCCCGCATGGCGGGGGCGGCTGGGGTTGGCGGGGGCGCCGGCGGCGGCCCGGGCGGCTGCGGGGCCGGGCGCACCAGGTCGGTCTCCGGCTCCTGCCGCCCGGCGCCGCCGCCGGCGATGTCGCGCGCGCCTTCGAGGAAGCGGGCGAAGCGGGCGGCCTGGCGCTCCGGCTTGATGCGCACCGAGGCGAGGATGACGGCGCCGCTGACGGCGGTGCCGCTGAGATGATCGGGCGGCGGCACCGGCGGCTGGCCCTCCGGCGCGATGCTGCCGCCGCTCCAGAAGGCGCCGACCGCGGCCCAGGCCTCGGGGCTGTCGAACTTGCCGCGCTCGGCCGCCGCCATGGCGGCGCGGCGCGCGGCGTCGTCGGGGCGGCGCACCCATTGCTCGGCGCGCTCCAGCGCCTCCGCGTCGACCGCCGGCAGGGCGGCATCGGGCACCGCGCGGGCGCACATGCACGCCCACCACACCGCCTCGCGCTTCGGCAGGGCGTGCGCCACCAGGCGCACCGCATCGGCGAGGCGGTCGGCCTCGATGAGCTTGGCGAGCGCGGCTTGCGCATCGGCGAGGCCGGCGAGCAGGGCGATGCCCGCCTCGTCCAGCTCGAGCCGCGGCAGCAGCGGCTCGAGCGGCACCGCGAGCTTGTTCGCTGTCGGGTTGGTCGGGGTCCCGCTCATGGTCAGTTGATCATCACCACGCCGCCCTTGATGATCATGACACCGCTCGCCTCGTGCTGGCTGAGCGGCCCGCTGGTCTTCAGCATCCCGGTCGCCTCGATGGTGACCATAATGCCCTTGATGGTGACGCCGGTCGGGTCGAGCTTGATGCTGCTGCTGCCGACCTTGAACTCGATGCTCTGCATCGCCGAGGTCTCCATCTTGCCGAGCGAGACGGTGTGGGAGACGTTGCCCTGAGCGACGACGGTCTTCTGGTCGCCCTGCTTCACCTGCAGGAAGTAGTCGCCCTGCTCGACGAAGGTGTTCATGTCGCCCTCGCGCACCACGGTGACGAGGTCGCCCTTGTCCACGAAGTGCCCGCTGTCGCCCTCGTTCACCACGATGTTGTAGTCGCCCTTCTGGGTGAACTCGCCATAGTCGCCTTCCTCGACGACGATGTTCTTGTCGCCCTTCTTGACCGTGAGGGTGTCGTCGTCGCCGATCGTCTCGCCGCGGTCCGCCTTGACCAGCACGTTCATGTTGCGCTCGGCCTGAAGATAGAACTCTTCCCGGTTCTGCGTATCGTCAATGCGGATGATGTTGGCCTCGGAGGGGCCGCCCTTCTTGGTCGAGCGCGTGCGGTACCCGCTCTGGTTCTTGTTCGCCGGCTGGGTGAAGGGCGGCGGCGCATCCTCGTTGTAGAGCGAGCCGACCACCACGGGCTTGTCGGGGTCGCCATCCATGAAGGCGACCAGCACCTCGTCGCCGACCCGCGGCAGGAAGAAGGTGCCGCCCCACTTGCCGGCGACCGCCTGGGCGACGCGCACGAAGATCGAGCTGCCGTCGTCGGTCGGGCCGAGCCGGTCCCAGTGGAAACGGATCTTGATGCGGCCGAACTGGTCGGTGTGGATCTCCTCCGGCTTCGGCCCGGTGACGGTCGCCGATTGCAGCCCCGGCACCATCGGGCGCGGCCGCGGATTGGCCGGCCGGAACGGGCGGCCGTTCGGCATCATGGTGAGCGCGCTGGAATAGCCCTGGCCGCCGCCTTCGGTGATCTGCGTCTCGTCATGGGCGCTGTGCACCACGCGGGTGAGCAGGAATTGCCGCGGATCGTCCTCGAGCGAGAAGCGCAGCCGGATGCGCAGGCCGGCCGCGTGGGCGGGGTCGTGGCCCTTGCCCTGCTCGATCTCCTCCTGCGCCTCGAAGCCCTGCATGCCGAGCAGCACCGGCGCCGCGTCGGGCCTCGTGTGCTGGCCGCCGGGCCAGTAGTACATCTCGAACCCCGCATCGTTCGGCAGGTCCGAGGCGGTGAGCTCGGTGTCGTCGAACAGCGCGGCGGGCTTGATCTGGTTGTAGTCGCGCGCCGCCACCGCGCCGGGCTGCAGCGCGCTGCGGCGGGTGAAGGCCGCGATCGCGTCGCGGAAATCCGAGGTCTGCGACAGCACATAGGTGGTGTCGCCGAGGGCGGGGAAATCCGCGTTCGCCTGGGCGATGCGCATGTTCACCGCAGAATCGGTGAAGGTGAAGAAGTAGCCGGCGCCGAGCTCGTCCATCAGGCGCTGGAGGAAGTCGAGATCGGTCTCGTTGTACTGGGTGCAGTAGGGGCGCTGGGTGCTGGGCGGGGTGTCCACGAAGGTGGCGGGGTCGAGGCCGGCCTCGCCCATCACCGTCTGGATGATGCCGTTGACGGTCTCGTTCTGGAACACGCGGCAATTGGCCTTGCGCGAGAGCTGCCAGAAGCCCGGCACCGCCTCGAGCGCATAGGCGCTGAACTGGGTCCCGAATCGGCCGAGGCGGGTGAAGCGGTTGACGATGCCGTGGAAGAAGCGCGGCGCCATCCCCGCGCCCTGGCGGGCGATGCGGAAGGAAGCGGTGGTGCCGATGATGTCCTCGGGCCGGATGTCGTGCTGCGTCGAGATGACTTCGGCCTGGATGAGATAGGGGCGCGAGATCTGCTCGACCACCTGCAGGCGCCGCAGCACCATCGCAGTGGGGCCGAGCGCGGTCGAGATCGCCAGCAGCCGCGGCCCTTGATCGATGTCACCAGTCATAAGCCGCTCCCTAGCGCCCCCGGCTGGGGTACCATAGCGGGCAGCCCCGAGGGGTGAAACATTGCACCCCGCGTGCGGCGCGGGCGGCCCGGCACGCCGGCAGGAACTCAGCTGGAGCGGGTGCGTTGAAATTGGAATTGGAAGAAGAAAGAGTGGGGGCGGAGAGAACTCCGCCCCCACACCCCCACCTCCTTTTTTTGGCTTCTTGGCGCTCGCTCCTCCCGCAGTCTCGGGCGCCGCAGCGTTGTCGGGCTGGGAACGGAGCGTGTTACGCGGTTGCCGCGGCGCAGCTCAGTCGCAGAGCCGCGCGATGGTGGCGGTGAGGTCCGCCGGGTCGTAGGGCTTCGGCAGCACGGGCGCGGCACGGTGCGCGGCGGGCACGCCGGCGACGCCATAGCCGGTCGCGACCACGAAGGGCACGCCGCGGCGCGCCAGCGCATCCGCCACCGGCGTCGAGGTCTCGCCGGCGAGGTTGAGGTCGAGCACCGCCGCCGCGGGGGTCTCGCCCTCGAGCAGCTTCATCGCCTGCGCCACCGAGCGCGCGGGGCCGATCACCTCGTAACCCGCCTCGACCAGCGCGTCCTCGACCAGCATCGCGACCAGCGCCTCGTCCTCGACCACCAGGATGCGACGACCCACAGCGTTCATCCAGGCGCCCCCGACTCCGGCACGGAATGCTCACCCTCCTCGCCCGCGGGACGGAACCGCACGATGGCGACGAAGCCCTCCGGTTCGTAGCGCAGCGTCACGGCGGCGTCATGGCCTAGCTCGCCGGGCAAGCCACGCTCCAGCAGGCGTGATCCGAAACCGCGGCGGGTCGGCCGGCGCACCACCGGCCCGCCGGATTCCTGCCAGACCAGCTCGACCATGTCGTCGGCGACGCGCTGCCAGGCCAGCGAGACCTTGCCGCCGCGCAGCGAGAGGGCGCCGTGCTTGGCGGCGTTGGTCGCCAGCTCGTGCAGCGCGAGGGAGAGGCCGAGCGCCTGTCCGGCCCTGAGCCAGGCCCGCGGACCGCTGATCGCCACCCGCGCCTCGGCCTCGGTCAGCCAGGGCGAGAGGGCGGCGGCGGCGACCTCGGCGAGGCTGGCGCCGCGCCAGGTCCGGGCGGTCAGCAGGTCGTGCGCACGCGACAGGGCGAGGAGCCGCGCCTGGAAGCCTTGCAGGAAGGTGCCGAGCCCCTCGGGCAGCGCGGCCCCGGCGGCCCCGCCGCGGGCGGTCTGGTGCGCGAGCGACTGGACGGTGACCAGGGTGTTCTTCACCCGGTGGTTCAGCTCGCCCATCAGCAGGGCCTGGCGGTCCTCCGCCTCGCGGCGGCGGGTGACGTCGGTGGCGAGGCGGCCGATGCGCGACACCCGGCCGGCGGCGTCGCGGATGGGGAAGCCGATGTCGCGCACGCAGCGAATGGCGCCGTCGCGGCGGCGGATGCGGTACTCGGCATCGACGGGCGCGCCGGCGGCCTCGGCCCGCGCGAGGGCGGCCGCCTCGGCGAGCGCGTGGTCCTCCGGCACGACCAGCCGGCGCCACAGCTCGGGATCGTCGTAGAGCGCGCTGCGCGGCTCGCCCCAGACCCGCTCGAAGGCCGGGCTCACATATTCGATGCGGCCGGTCTCGGTGTCGCTGATCCACAGCACGTCGGGGCTCGCCTCGGCGAAGCGGCGGAAGCGCTCCTCGGATTCGGCGAGGGCATCGGCGGCGGCGATCGCAGCCTGGCGGGCGGCGCCCTCCGCGGCGACCTGACGCTCCAGCGCCTCGCGTGCCTCGATCAGGTCGGTGACCTCGGTGGCGGCGCCGATCCAGCGCAGCGTGCTGCCTTCCTCCTCCGGCAGCGCGCTGGCGCGGGCGGTGAACCAGCCCCAGGCGCCGTCGGCGCGGCGCAGGCGGAACTGCGCAGCGAAGGGCTCGCCGCGCTCGATGCTGGCGCGCCAGGCGGCGAGCACCGCATCGCGCTCCTCCGGATGCAGGGCGGCGCCGTCGCCGGGAAAGCCGGCCTCCTCGGCAAGGCCGGTATATTCGCGGTAGCGCGGGTTGAGATAGACGATGGTGCCGTCCACCGTCGCGGCCCAGACCAATTGCGGCGTGGTCTCCGCCAGCGTGCGGAAGCGCAGCTCGCTCTCGCGCAGCGCCGCGGCGGCGCGGCGCTCGGCCTCGACATCGGTGATCGCGACCACCGCGCCGGTGAGCTTGCCGCTGGGGTAGAGGCTGTCCGGCGGCTCGCGGATCGGCGCGGCGCTGGCGCGCACCCAGCGCAGGCTGCCGTCGCGGTTGCGGGCGCGGTACTCGGCGGTGGCGGGGCGGCCGGTGGTGAGCACCCGGGCGAGCGGGAATTCAGCCGAGGTCAGGCGGCGGCCCTCGGCGGCGTAGCCTTCGCAGGTCTCGGCGTAGTCCTCCATCGAGGCGGCATAGGGCAGCACCTCCCCATCCGGACCGAGCAGCGGGCGGTTGCCGAGCACGACGCGCCCCGAGGGCGCCTCGGCCAGCAGCACCGTCATCGGCACGTTCTCGAGCACCGCGCGCAGCCGCATCTCGCTCAGCCGGCGGGCGGCGTCGGCCTCGCGCTCGGCGGTGACGTCGCGCAGGAAGAGGGTGAGGCCCTCGGCCGAGGGCGAGGCTTCGGCGGTGATCCAGCGGCCGAGGCCGGCGTCGTGGCCGGTGCAGGTCTGCGGCGCCTTCTCGCGCAGCGCGCGCAGCCAGCTCTGGTGGAAGGGGCCGCCGGCCCAGCCCGGGAACAGGTCGAAGATGCGCTGGCCGAGGGTGACGCGCTCCTCGCCGAACAGCGCACGGGCGCGGCCGTTGAGATAGGTGAGGCGCCACTGGCGGTCGAGCACCGCGACGGCATCTGTGGTGCTCTCCAGCACCGCCTCGAGCCGCGCGGCGAGCGCCGCGCCCTCGGCGACCCGGTCGCTCCGCTCGGCGGCGGCGGCGGCGAGGGCGGCGCCGACGGTGTCGATCTCGCGAAGCCCGGAGGGGGCGGGCGGGCGCGGCATCTCCCCGCGCGCGACCGCGTCGGCGGCGCGCTCGAGCAGCGCCAGGGGCCGGCCGATCCGGCGCGTGGCGGAGAGGAGGAAGAGCAGCGAGGCAAGCAGGACGAGGGCGCCGCCGCCGGCCGCCATCGGCTGCAGGGCACGCCAGACGCCGCCATCGATCATGGCGGCGGGGGTGGCGATCACCACCGTCCAGCGCAGCCCCTGCAGCTGCCGCCAGGCGAGATAGACCGCCTCGCCGCCGCGCGTGAGGCCCGGCCGCCTCGCGCCCTCGGCGAGGCCGCTGCCGGCGATGGCGGCGAGCATGTCGGGCCCGACGCTGGTGCCGACCACGCTGTCCGGCGCCGGCTCGGCGGCGAGGACGACGCCGCTGCCATCCATCACGAAGGCGCGCCAGCCTGCCGGCAGGCCGATGCGGGCGAGGACGGGGGACCAGAAATGCACCGCGTCGGCGATCAGCGCCAGGGTGTGCCGCGGCCCCTGCTCGCCGCCGAGGCGCACCGGCATTGCGAGCCCGATGGCATGGCGGCCGGCGAGGGTGCGGAACAGCTCGGAGATCGCGAAGGGGCCGCGCATGGTGCCGCCGAGCAGGGCGGGCGGCACCGCCGGCTGCGCCGCGCCGGGCGGGGTCGGCGTGCTGAACAGCCGCTCGCCGTCCGGCGAGGCGAGCAGGACATGGACGCCGAGCGAGGCTTCGAGCGCGCGCGCCTGCTCGTGCAGCTCCTGGAGGTCGCCCCGCGCCACCGCGCGCGAGGCGGCGAGGCTCGTCAGCGTCGCCTGCAGCATGGCGAGCTCGCGGTCGATCGCCGCCGCGGCGGTGCGCGCGAGGTCGAGGCTGGTGCCGAGGGCGGCGTCGCGCTCGATGCGCACGACCTGCCACGTCGCGCTGATGGCGAACACCCACGCCGGCACCAGGAGCATGAGGGCGAGCGCCACCAGATAGGCCCGCGCGCCGAGGCCTCGGCGCGGTCGGACGACACCCGCCGGGCGGACCCTCGCGAGCGACGCGGCAGTAGCGCCGTCCACGGCTGTGCCAGCCTCCCGAAGACATGACCCGCCGTTGAGAGCCCCGGCGGACGAGTGGCGGCGCCTCCTGCGCCAGCCGCCATTATCCGCCAGAACCGGCGGCGGGCGAAGCTGTTTCGCCGCGGGACCGGCGGCTCAGTACCCGGAATCCGTCAGGTGGAGCAGCGGAAAGGCGCTGAACACATGCGGCAGGCAGGTCGGCATGGCGGCATGGACGCAGTGCGGGCCGAGCTGGTCGTAGGCGGTGGCGCCGAGCAGGCCCATGGCGATGCGGACCTCGGACTCCAGGATCTCCAGCATGGCCTGGACGCCTTCGCTGCCGGCGGCGGCGAGCGCGAAGCAGTAGAGCCGGCCGAGCCCGACCAACTCGGCGCCGAGGCAGAGCGCCTTGACGATGTCGGTGCCGCGGCAGAAGCCGCCGTCGATCCAGATGCGGGCGCGGCCGCCGACCGCCTGCACGACCTCGGGCAGCAGCTCGATGGCGCCGCGCCCATGGTCCAGCTGGCGGCCCCCATGGTTGGAGACATAGACGACCTCCACCCCGTGGTCGCAGGCGATGGCGGCATCCTCGGCGGTGGCGATGCCCTTGAGGACCAGCGGGATGCGCCACTTGTCCTTGAAGCGCTTGACGTCGTCCCAGGTGAGCGCGGCCTGGAAATCCATGCCGGCGGAGGCGTCGCGGCGCCAGTACTTGATGAAGCGCTTGGCGATGTCGCGCTCGCGCCGGCTGTAATGGGCGGTGTCCACGGTGAGGGCGAAGGCGTCGTAGCCGGCGGCGATGGCGCGGCGGGCATGGTCGTCCACGAAGTCGCGGCCGCCGCGGACGTAGAGCTGGAAGACCTTGGGGCCGGGCGCGGCGGCGGCGGTGTCCTCGAGGCCGGGCTGCGTCACGCTGCTGACGATGATCGGCACGCCGAAGGCGCTGGCGGCACGGCCGACGGAGGCGGCGCCGCCGGCCTCGAAGGATTCGAGCGAGCCGACCGGGGCGAGGGCGACGGGCAGGCGGAGCTCGCGGCCGAGCACCGTCGCCCGGGTGTCGATCTTCGAGACGTCGCGCAGCACGCGCGGGCGCAGCGCGAGCGAATCCAGGGCGAGGCGGTTGCGCCGCATCGTCGTCTCGGTCTCGGTGGCGCCGACCAGGTAGTCCCAGATGTTCGGGTTGAGCTTGACGCGCGCCGCCTTGACGAATTCGTGCAGGGTGAGGAAGGCGTTGTCATTGGCCATGGAGATTGTCCTTGCGGCGAAGGCGGCGGTCACGCGCCGCCGAGGAAGTCCTGCGTCCAGCGCGCGTAGTCCTCCTCGCGGGAGGCGGCTTTCAGGAGCGAAGGCGGCGGCAGGCCGGCGAGCTTCGAGGGCGGCGTGCCCTCGCGCAGCGCGGCGAGGGTGGCGCGGATCGCGCCCATCGCCGCCATGAAGGGCTGATGGCCCTGGAGGCAGATGCGCACGCCGTGCGCGGCGAGCAGCGCGCGGTCCTGTATCGCCTCGGGCACGCCGCCGAGGATGATCGGCAGGCCGTTCAGCTCCGGCCGGATCGCTTCGAGCTGGGCGGGTTCGGCGATGCCGGTGAGGAACAGCGCATCGGCGCCGGAGGCGGCATAGGCGCGGGCACGGGCGCGCGCATCCTCGAGCCCGGTGACGGTGATGGCGCTGGTGCGGGCGACGATGACGGTGGCGGGGTCCTCGCGCCCGGCGAGCGCGGCGCGGACCTTGCCGAGCCCTTCCTCGAGCGAGAGCAGCCGCGTCTTGCCGCTGCCGTAGTCGCGCGGGAGCGCGGTGTCCTCGATGGTGAGGGCCGCGACGCCGGCGGCTTCGAGCTCCTGCGCCGTGCGCATGGCGTTGAGCGCATTGCCGTAGCCGTGATCGGCATCGACCAGCAGCGGCGGCGCCCCGGCGCGGCAGATGCGGCGCGCCTGCTCGGCGAATTCCGTCAGCGTCAGGGCGACGATGTCGGGCGCGCCGAGCACGGCAAGCGACGCGATCGAGCCGGCGAACATCGCCGTCTCGAAGCCGAGATCGGCGGCGATGCGCGCGGAGACTGGATCGTGCACCGAGGCCGGGTGCACGCAATGCGGGCCGGCGAGGATCGCGCGGAAGCGCGCGCGCCGTGCCGATGCGCTCATGGCCGTCCCTTCCCTGCTGGCGTCGGGCCCACTCTGCACAGGGTGCGGCCCCGGGTCTAGGCTGCCTCCCGCAATGGAGGGATGCCATGGTGGAAGCGGTGCTGGCGCGGCTGCGGGCCGAGCGCGGGGCGATCCTGGAGCGGCTGCTGGCCTTGCTCCGCATGCCGAGCGTCAGCACGGATCCCGCCTATGCCGAGGGGATGCGCGCGGCGCGGGAATTCCTGGTGGCGCGGCTCGGCGCGATCGGGCTGGACAACGTCCGGCTGCTGGACGGCGGCGGGCAGCCGGCGGTCTATGGCGAGTGGCTGGGCGCGCGAGGGCGGCCGACGGTGATCATCTACGGCCATTACGACGTGCAGCCGCCGGATCCGCTGGAATTGTGGCGCTCGCCGCCTTTCGAGCCGACCCTGCGCGACGGCCGGATCCATGCGCGCGGGGCCTCGGACGTGAAGGGCTCCACCATGATCGCGGTGGAGAGCGTCGGCGCCTTCCTCGCCGAGGGCGGCTGCCCGGTCAATGTGAAGCTGTTCCTCGAAGGCGAGGAGGAGACCGGCAGCCGGACCCTGCCGGCGATCATCGCGCAGCATCGCGACCTGCTGGCGGCGGATGTCATGCTCTCGGCCGATGGCGGGCGGGCGAGCACGGAGGTGCCGACCATCGGCGTCGGCTGCCGCGGCATCACGGCGCTGCAATTCACGCTGCGGACCGCGGCGAAGGATGCGCATTCGGGGCGCGTCGGCGGCGCGGTGCGCAACGCGCTGCACGAGATGGCCAGGCTGGTCGCATCGCTGCATGACGAGCAGGGCCGCATCCGCGTGGCCGGGTTCCTCGACGGCGCGATGGCGGTCACGCCCGGGATCCGTGCCGACGCCGCCGCGCTGCCCTTCGACGAGGCGGCGTTCTACGCCGATCTCGGCGCCGCGCCCTTCGGCGATCCCGACTACACGGTGCGCGAGCGCACCACCGTGCGGCCGACGGTGGAAGTGAACGGCATGTGGGGCGGCTATACCGGCGCCGGCGGCAAGACGGTTCTGCCGGCGGAGGCGCATGCCAAGCTCACCATGCGCCTGGTGCCCGGCCAGGACCCGGCGGCGGCGCAGCAGGCGGTGATCCGGCATCTGGAGGCGCATTGCCCGCCGGGCGTGGCGCTGGAATTCGACTACCGGCCCGGCGGCACCGCCGCCTTCACCCTGCGACCCGACCACCCGATGCTGCTCGCCGCCGAGCGCGTGATCGCGCGCGTGCGCGGGCACCAGCCGGTCCGCACCCGAGCCGGCGGCACGGTGCCGATCACCGCGATGTTCCAGGAGACGCTCGGGATCGATTCGCTGTTCTTCGGCCTCGCCATGCCGGATGAGGACGTGCATGCGCCGAACGAGTTCTTCCGGCTGTCCTCGCTTGACGAGGGGCTGCAGACCTGGCCGCTGCTGCTGGCCGAGCTCGGCACGCTGACGCCGGCGGCGCTGCGCGGGGGCGCATGAAGGCCTGGGCGGTCGCGCGCGCCGCGGTGGTCCTGGGAGGGCGCTGCCCTCCCAGACCCTCCCGCCGGAGGGCCAGGCGCCCCCCGGACCCCGCCTGGGAAGAAAAGGCCCGGGGAATGGGGAGGGGCATGGCGGAGCGGTTCAACGCGCGCGCCTGTTCTGCCCCTCCCCGTTCCCCGGACCTCCTCTCGCGGGGTCTGGGGGGCGCGGTCGCCCCCCAGCGGGGAGGTCCAGGAGGGGCAGCGCCCCTCCTGGCCACGGCGGCGCGCCTGGTCCTCCTGGCCTTCCTGCTCCTCGCCGGCGGCGCGCGCGCGGAGATCGTGCGGCTCACCTTCCTCCATGTGAACGACATCTATCAGCACGAGCCGGTCAATGGCCGTGGCGGCCTGGCGCAGCTGGACACGCTGGTGCAGGCGGAGCGCGCGCGGGCGCCGGGGCCGGTGTTCTTCACCTTCGGGGGCGACCTGATCTCGCCCTCGCTCGCCTCCGCGCTGACGCATGGCGCGCACATGGTCGCGCTGTTCAACGCCATGCAGCTCGATGTCGCGGTGCTCGGCAACCACGAGTTCGATTTCGGCCCTGCGGTGGCGGCGGAGCGCATCGCGCAGTCGCGCTTTCCCTGGCTCGGGACGAATGTGCTGGGCGGCGACGGGCAGGTGTTCGGCGGTGCGGTGGCGCGCCTGGTGCGCGAGGCCGGCGGGCTCCGCATCGGCTTCGTCGGCGCGCTGACGCCGCAGACCGCGGAGCTCTCCAGCGCGCCGGGCATCACCTTCGCGCCGCCTGCCGGTGCCCTGCGCGCCGCGGCGGCGGCGTTGCGCGCCCAGGGCGCCGATGTCGTCGTCGCGCTGACGCATCTCGATCTCGAGGAGGATCGGCGCATCGCGCGCGAGGTGCCGGGGATCGACCTGCTGCTCGGCGGGCATGACCACGAGCCCTATGCGATGCAGGAGGGCGGCGCGCTGGTGGTGAAGGCGGGGCAGGATTCGCAGTGGCTCGCGGTGGTGGAGATGGCGGTCGATCGCGAGGCCGGGCGGCCCGCCCGCATCCACAGCCTGGGCTGGCGCTACATCCCGGTGGTGGACGTGCCGCCCTCGGCGCGGCTGGCGCCGCTGGTGGCGGCGGTGGAGCGGGAGTTGGACCGCGCGCTCGCGCAGCCGATCGCGCGGCTCGCGGCGCCGCTCGACAGCCGCATCGGCGTGGTGCGGATGCGCGAGGCGGCGCTCGGCGACCTGGTCGCCGATGCGCTGCGCATGCATTTCCAGGCCGATGTCGGGCTGATGAATGGCGGCGGGCTGCGCGGCAATCGCGAGTATCCGGCGGGGTACGAATTCACCCGCCGCGACCTGCTGGCCGAGATGCCGTTCGGGAATTCGGCGGTGCTGATCGAGGTGACGGGGGCAGCCTTGCGCGCCGCCCTGGAGAACGGGCTTTCCGCCCTGCCGGAGGCTTCGGGGCGGTTCCCGCAGGTCTCGGGGCTCGACCTGCGCTACGACCCCGCGGCGCCGGCAGGCGACCGCATCCGCGCGGTGACGGTGGGCGGCACGCCGCTGGAGGCCGGCCGTCTCTACCGCCTGGCGACCACCGACTATATCCAGCACGGGGGCGATGGCTACGCCATGCTCGCCACCGCACGGGTGCTGGTGGATGCGAGCGGCGGGCCGTTGCTCGTGAACATCGTGGCAGAAGCGACACAGCGTGCCGGAACTATCACAGCCCCGCCAGGCGACCGTCTGGTTCCGGTTCCGCGCTGAACCGGGCGCCGCTAGATTCGTTGCTTGCCCGCCGCAGGCCTGTCGGGTGGCGGGAGAGAGAAGCGCCATGCACCGTGTCCTCGCCTTCGCGCTGTTGCTGCTCGCGAGCTCCTGCGCGCGCGCGCAAAGCCCCGCCCCTGCCCCGGTCACCCTCGCCGCCGCGGCGATACCCGCCCCCGCGGCGCCGGGGCTGAGCGCCGCCGACGTCGCCACCGAGACGGCGCGGCTGCGGGCCGTGCTGGCGCAGCAGGTGCCGGGATCGCGCCTCCCCTCCGCCGAGCAGCAGCAGGGCTGGATCCGCCGCACCCGCGCCGCGCTCGAGCGCGCCGGCCAGCGGATCGACCGCCCGCAGCTGATGGTCGTGGTGGACCGCGCGCCGAACGTCCAGGCGATGGTGGTGATGCTGGCACAGCCCGAGGGCGGCGCGTGGGAGGTGCTGGGCGGCACCCGCGTCTCCACCGGCAATGTCGGGCGCAAGTATTTCTACATCACGCCGACCGGCGTGTTCCCGCACACCGAGGCGATCCTCGGCTACCGGGCCGAGGGGACGCGGAACGAGAACGGCATCCGCGGCCTCGGCGCCCGCGGCATGCGGGTGTGGGATTTCGGCTGGCAGATGGCGCGCAAGGGCTGGCGCGGCAATGGCGACGAAGGCGAGATCCGGCTGCTGCTGCACGCGACCGATCCCGGCATCCTGGAGCCGCGCATCGGGCGGCGGGATTCGCAGGGCTGCGTGCGCATCCCCGCGACGATGAACCTCTTCCTCGACCGCAACGGGGTGCTGGATTACGAGACCGGCCGCGCCGCAGAGACCGACCGGCGCTTCGCCGCGCTGCTCGGCGCGCAGCAGCGCACCACGCTCGCGGGGACGCTGATGGTGGTGGTGGATTCCTCGGAGAGCTAGTGTCCCGATCCCGAAGCTCTTGCCCATGGCCGCGCACTCCGAGATCGGGACACTAGCGTTTGTTTTCGGTGGCCTGCTGATCCGCTCCGTTCGCTGCGAAGGGCAGCGAACTTCGCGGGCAGGACACTAGGTGGAGGCGCGCTGGGCCGCGCTGGCCGTCCTCACCGCGGCCCGTGCCAGCATGGGGTTCGAGTTCCAGTCGCTCGCCTCCGTCGCGCCGCCGCTGATGGCGGAACTGGGCCTGGGCTATGCCGAGCTCGGCTTCCTGATCGGGCTGTTCTTCCTGCCCGGCATCGCCCTGGCCCTGCCCGGCGGCTGGCTCGGCCAGCGCTTCGGCGACAAGCGGGTGGTCCTGGCGGGGCTCGCGCTGATGGCCGGCGGCGGCGCGCTGGCGGGCGCGGCCGAGGGCCATGCGGCGCTGCTCGCCGGGCGGCTGCTGTCCGGCATCGGCGCCGTGCTGCTCAACGTCGTCATGGCCAAGATGGTGACGGACTGGTTCGCCGGGCGGGAGATCGTGCTCGCCATGGCGGTGTTCGTGAACTCCTTCCCGATCGGCGTGGGGCTGGCGCTGGCGCTGCTCGGGGCGCTCGCCGAGGCGGCGGGATGGCGCCTCGCGCTGCAGGCCGCGGCGGGTGCGGCGCTCGCCTCCCTCCTGCTGGTGGCCTTGCTCTACCGGCCGCACGCGAATGACGGGCGCGCGGCGGCAGGCGCGGCGGCCAGCTTCACGCGGCGGGAGCTGGCGCTGGTCTGCATCGCCGGGGCGATCTGGGGGATCTACAACGGCGTCTTCGCCATCATGACCGGCTTCGTCCCGGGGCTGCTCGTCGCCAGGGGAATGTCGGGCGCCGCCGCCGGCTTCCTGCTCGGCCTCGCCACCTGGCTGATCGTCGCCTCGGTGCAGGCCGGCGGCATGATCGCGCAGCGCTGGGGCTTCGCGCACAGCCTCATGCTGCTCGGCATCGGCGCCTGCGCGCTGTGCCTGCTCGCCCTGCCCTGGGCGCCGCCGATCCCCGTGCTGGTCGCCTCCGGCCTGCTGCAGGGCCTGCCGATCGGCGTCATCATGGCACTGCCGGCCAGCGCGCTGCGGCCGGCAAGCCGCAGCATCGGGATGGGCGTGTTCTACACCTGGCTCTACGCCGGCCATGCCGGCCTGCCGCCGCTCGCGGGCTGGCTGCAGGATCTGTGGCAGGGCGAACCGGCAGCGCCGGTGCTGTTCGCGGGGGCGGCGACGCTGACGATCCTGCCGCTCTATGCGGGGTTCCTGCGCTGCCGCGCGACGGTGGCGTGAGGAAAAAAGATTGGGGGGCGGAGAGAACTCCGCCCCCCAAACCCCCGCCTCCTTTTTTTGGCTCATGGGAAGCGTGGCGAGCGCAGCCCTCCACCCGATAAGGGCGCGGCGCCTGAGAATGCGGGAGGCGCTGGCTCCTCCCGCACTCTCAAGTGTCGAGCCCTTATCGGGCCGAGAACGGAGCTCGCCACGCTTCCCCGTATCCAAAAAAAGGAGGTGGGGGGTCTGGGGGGCGGAGTTCACTCCGCCCCCCAGTCTAGCTAGCTCCCCTTGAATTCCGGCGGGCGCTTCTCGCGGAAGGCGGCCACACCCTCCTTCACATCCTCCGAATTGCGGATTGCGCCGAGGCGCGCGGCGTGCAGCGCCATCTGCTCGGAGGGGCCGCGCGGCAGGATGTCCTCGGTCACCGCGCGCTTGATCTCGGCGAGCACCATCGGCGCGAAGCCGGCGAGCTCCTTGCCCCATTCCACCGCGCGGGCGAGCGCCTCGCCTTCCGCCACCACCTCGTTGACCAGGCCGACCCGTTCGGCGCGCTCGGCTTCGACCGTGCGGCAGAGCAGCATGATCTCCATGGCGATCTTGTGCGGGATGCGGCTGACCAGGCCGGCGATCATGCCGCCGGTCAGGCCGAGCTTGGCCTCCGGGTAGTAGAATTTCGCGCCGCGCCCGCACACCGCGAGGTCGCACATCATCGCCGCGACGATCGCGCCGCCGACGCACCAGCCCTCGATCGCAGCGATCACCGGCTTCAACGTGCGGAAGCCGACGCTCGGGATGGCGCGCCACAGCTCCGGCGGATCGGTGACGTCGGCGCCGAAGGAGAAGGCGCGGGTGCCGGTCGCGGTCAGCACCGCGGCACGCTGCTCCGAGCGGTCGAAATCGAGCATCGCCTGCTGCACCGCTTCGGCCATGCCCTTGGTGATGGCGTGGCCCTTCTCCGGCCGGTCGAGGGCGACGATGCGGACGGGACCTTCGTCCCAGCTCTTCACATGCGGCATGCTCAATTCGCCCTTGCCCCGGTGCGGCGCACCAGCGCGCCGAACACGTCGCGATCGGCGCGGATGCGGTCCGCGAAGGCCTCGCCGGCCAGGAAGGCGGGCCGGATCCCGCTCACCGCCATGGCCTGCGCCACCTGCGGCGCCTTCAGCGCCTGTTCCAGCGTCTCGGCGATGCGCGCCTGGATCTCCGGCGCGATGCCGGCCGGACCGGCGATGCCGAACCAGGAGAGCGCGCCGCGATCGGCGAGGCCGGCCTCCGCCAGCGTCGGCACATCCGGGAATTCCGGGCTGCGCTGCTCGGCGAAGGTGGCGAGCGCGATCAGGCGGCCGTCGCGCACCGAAGCGGTGGTGACCGGATCGAACATCAGCTGGATGCGGCCGGCGAGCAGGTCCGTGAGCGCCGGGCCGGAGCCGCGATAGGGCACGTGCTCGAGTCGGATGCCCGCGGCATCGGCGAAGATCTCGCCCTGCATCTGGGTGATGGTGCCGTTGCCCGCAGAGCCGAAGCGGAGCTCGCCGGGATGCGCCTTCGCATAGGCGACGAGTTCGGCGATGCTGCGCACCGGCAACGCGGGATGGATCGCAACCAGCGGCTCGCTCACCGAGACCATGGCGATCGGCGTGAAGGCGCGCTCCGCATCGTAGGGGAGCGGCATCATGTGCGGGCTGATGGTCAGCACCGCGGTCGGAAACAGCAGCAGCGTGTAGCCGTCCGGGCGCGCTCGGGAGACCAGGTCGGCGCCGATCGTGGCGCCTGCGCCGCCGCGATTCTCGATGACCACGCTCTGGCCGATGACGCGGCTCCACTCCTGCGCCAGCGGGCGCGCGGTGTTGTCCGAGCTGCCGCCGGGCGGATAGGGCACGACCAGGGTGACGGTGCGCGTCGGCCAGGGAAGCTGCGCCATGGCCGGCGAGGCGAGGCCGGCGGCGAGGCCGGCGAGGGCGCGGCGCGGGATCATGCGGGGCCTCCTTCGCCGCGCAGCGTGGCGCGGCCGTCCACGGCGATGACGCCGCCGCCGGCGGCGCGCAGGATAAGCGGGTTGACGTCGAGCTCGACCAGGCGCGGCCCGAGATCGGCGGCGAGCCAGGAGAGCCGCACCAGCGCGTCGGCCGCGGCGGCGAGGTCGGCGGGCGGGCGGCCGCGGATGCCGGTGAGCAGCGGCGCGAGGCGCAGGCGGCGGAGCAGCGCCTCGGCATCGGCGGGCGCGATCGGCGCGGGGGCCGTCTGCACGTCCTGCAGCAGCTCGACCAGCACGCCGCCGAGGCCGGCGAGCACCATGGGGCCGAAGCTCTCGTCCCAGCGCGCGCCGAGGAAGAGCTCGGCCTCGCCCCGCGCCATCTCGGCGACCAGGCAGCCTTCCATGCTGCCGGGAGCGGCGCGTTCGAGGCGCGCGGCGATGTCGGCGAAGGCGGCGCGCAGCGCGGCGGCGTCGGCGATGCCGAGGCGGACCAGGCCGAGATCGCTCTTGTGCACCACCGCGCGGCTGACGCCCTTGAGCGCGACCGGGAATCCGATGCGCTCGGCGGCGGCGATGGCCTCCTCGGCGCTCCGCGCGAGCGCCTCGCGCGTGACCGGGACGCCGTAGGCGGCGATCAGGCGCTTGGTTTCCTGCTCGGTGAGCGCGCCGTCGCGGGCGGCGGGGAGCGGGCCGGCGCCGGCCGGGCGCGCCGCCGGCGGGGGCGCGGCGCGGGAGCGGCCGGCGGCCTCGGCCTCGAGCGCGCCGAGCACGTCGAGCGCCTCGGAGACGCGGTCGAAATAGGGGTAGTCCGCCGCGTGCATCGCCGCGCGCGCGCCGTCGCCGACGCGGCCGGCGGTCATCACATAGAGCAGCGGCTTGCCGCCCTCGCGCGCCAGCGGCGGCAGCATCGCCGCGCGCGCCGCCATCGCAGGCTGCGTCGTCATCGGCACGGCGACGGCGCCGATATCGGGATCGACCATGAAGGCGCGGATGGCGGCGGCGAGTCCCTCCTCGCTGGTGCCGTCGTCGAAGGCGCCGGTATCCACCGGCAGGTGCACATGGGTCGCCGGCATCCATTCGCCCAGCGCACGTTGCGTCGCCGGCGCGAGGTGCGCGAGGCGCAGCCCGGCATCGGGCAGCAGATCGGCGAACACCGCGGTGCTGCCGCCGGAGGAGGCGATCGGCGCGATGCCAAGCCCGGCCGCGGCCAGCTTCGGCAGGCGCAGCAGCGCATCGGCGGCGAGCACCATGATGGCGGGATCGGCGAGCAGCACCGCGCCGGCGTCGCGGCAGACCGCGGCGAAGGCGGCGTAGGAGCCGGCGAGGCTCGCGGTATGCGAGCGCGCCGCCTGCGCGCCGGCCTCGCTGCGCCCCGCCTTGACGATCAGCACCGGCTTGCCGGCAGCACGCGCGCGCTGCAGCAGGGCGCGGAAGCGGAAGCCGTCGCGCAGGCCCTCGACATAGAGGCAGATCCCGCGCGTCGGCGCGTCCTCGACGAGGAATTCGAGCCAGTCGCAGAGATCGAGATCGGCCTGGTTGCCGACCGAGATGCAGCGGCTGAAGCGTGCGCCGCGGTCATGCGCGAAGGAGACCAGCGTGCCCATCAGTGCGCCGCTCTGGCTGACCAGCCCGATGCCGCCCGGCGCGAAGCGCTCGGCTTCCAGCGCCAGGCTGGAGCTCAGCATGGCGCGGTCCACCGGGTTGAAGATGCCGAGGCAATTGGGGCCGAGGATGCGCATCTCGGCACCGTGCGCGATGGCGGTGATGCGCGCTTGCAGCGCGGCACCTTCGGGCCCGGCCTCGGCGAGCTTGCCGGTGATGACGATGCAGGCGCCGACGCCCGCCGTCGCGCAATCGGCGATCTGCGCCTCGAGCTGCGCGGCGGGGACGGCGAGGATCGCGACATCCACCGGGCCGGGCGCGGCGCCGACGGTCGGATAGGCGCGCAGCCCGCGGATCTCGGCGCGCCGCGGGTTGATGGGCAGCAGCCGGCCGGGGAAGCCGTGCTTGATGAGGTAGTGGATCACGCGGCCGCCGAATTTGCCGACATCGTCGGAGGCGCCGATGACGGCGACCGAATGCGGCGCGACGATGCGCGCAAGCAGCAGGCCCATGCGCTTCCCCCGGTTCTGCAGCGGGCAGGCTAGCAGCCAGTCGGACTTGCGTCTGCGGGCGATCTGGCAGTTGGAGAGGCGATCATGCGGCGCGCGGCAGGGCCGGGTATGGTGGCGGCGACGCTCTGCGCATCGGCGGGCGTGGCGATCAGGAGAAGAAGAAGAAGAGTGGGGGCGGAGAGAACTCCGCCCCCACACCCCCACCTCCTTTTTTTGGCTTCTTGGAGCTTGCGGCTCCCGCACTCTCAGGCGCCACAGCGTTGTCGGGCTCAGAACGGCGCTCGCCACGTTTCCCAGAAGTCAAAAAAAGGAGGTGGGGGGTCTGGGGGGCGGAGTTCACTCCGCCCCCCAGCCTTCTTCGTACACCGCGGATGAAACCGCTCTAGCGGCGAGGATCAGCGCAGACCACGCCCGGGCGTTGCAGGCCTGGCGGTATTCGTGCGCGCCGGCTCGGCGCATCGTCGATGGGCTCGTGAGCGCTGGGCGTGAGCGCGCCAGGCAGAGCCTCGTGCAGACGGTGTTGGCGGCGAAGCAGTGCCGCCTATCGAGGCCTCGACGGCGAAACGGCCGCTCCTCTCGCGCGGAACGGCCGTTATGGTTCTGGTCGGGGAGTGTTGGGAACGATGGATGCGGGGACGCGCAAACGTCTTGACTTGCTACTGACCGCGTAAGCTTGCGGTCCGTGGACGAGCGCTCCGTCTCGACGCCTCCACCTCGCCGCAAACTGCGGCGCCTGTTCCGCAGCCCGGGGGATCTTCCAACCTGCCCTCAATCATGCTCTAGCCGGGCCTGGCTCCGACGCGGGCCAAGAGAGCAGCGATGCGGAATTGCTCCTCGGCAACGAATTCGCCAAGGCGCTCCGGCCCCATCGTAAGCCAGGGAACCATCGCAGCGTCATCAAAGAACGCCTGGACCGTGGGCTCGAGCAGCGTCTGTCCCAGCGCATCGGCCAGTTGCGCGATGACTGCGCCTGGCGTTCGGGCCGGAGCGAAGACTCCGGCCCAAGACGAGAGCTCCGCGCCCGGGTAGCCACATTCCGCCAGCGTCGGCACATCAAGTACAGCACGTGGGCGCGTGTGATCGGTTACCGCGAGGGCCCGCAAGTGCCCTTGGCCGATATACGGCAGCGCGGACAGCGGATAGTCCCAGGTGACGTCGACACGTCCCCCAACGATGTCATTGAGAGCCTGTGCCGGATTGACGTAGGGCAGGTGGTGGAGGAACAAACTTGCCCTCATCTGCAGCATTTCTGCCGCGAGGTGCGGGGAAGTACCGACGCCCGGCGAAGCGTAGACAAGCTTCTCCGGGTGAGCCCGTGCGGATGCGACGAATTCGCCGAGCGTCGACCATGCTTGCCGGCGACCCACGACAATGATGAGCGGGGAGGCGCCGATGCCGTGGACCGGCGCAAGATCACGCAGGGGATCGTACCGGATATTGATTCCCATCCTCGGCGCCACCGCGAGTGGACCCTGGCTACCGAAGAGCAGCGTATTTCCATCAGCCGCTGCGCGAACGACCGTCTCCGTCCCGATTGTGCCGCCGGCGCCCGGCCGGTTATCCACGGCAACTCTCTGGCCCAGCACCTGCCCGAGATGCCGCGCGAGCACCCGGGAGGTGGCGTCGGCGATGTTGCCAGGAGGAAAGGGCACGACCCAGGTCAGGGGACGGGCCGCAAAGGCCTGCGCGCCGGCGCGCGCCGGCACGATGGCCGGCGCGGCGAAGGCAGCAAGCAATAACCGTCGGGTGGTCCGAATCATGGCGCGCAGCCCTCCCGTCCCGCATGCCCCGACACCCGGCGCGCCGGGAGCACGCCCGTTGACGATTGTCCCTCATGCTGCCTCGACACACTCGATGCCCCGGGCACGAGCGAGCGTCTCCGAGGGAGTCTCGCCGTACAGGGCGCGGTAGTCATGCGCGAACTGCCCCAGGTGCCAGAAACCATGGGAGTAGGCGATCGACTTCACCAAGGCCGGTGGGTCCTCTCGCGACAACAGCGCGGCTCGCACCATGGCCAGCCGACGCAACTTCAAGAACCGATGCGGGCTGATGCCGAGGGCAGTCCGAAACGCCTCGGCGAGGCTCGATGGGGAAGCACCGAGCGCCGCACAAAGCTCCTCGGTGTAGATCGGCCGCGCCACATGGGCCGCCAGGTACTCGTCCGCAGCAGCGATGAGCCGCCGCAAGCTTCGTAGGCCGCCGAACCGCCGCGGCGAGTCGGCTGCCCAAGCGCCCGCCAGGAGCTCACGAGCAATGCCCAGAAGCGAGGAGCGCAATGCATTCCCCGCCTCTTCCACAGCAAAGGCGTCCGGTGTTCCGCGTGAAACTTCCCAAGCGCCATGGATGAGTTCGATCATCGCCGACCAGGCCTCGGGCCGGGCCTCAATCAATCCGCTGGTCCCCTGCCTCAGGAGCGGTGTGCCCGCCGGCGGGCACAGCAGTGTTTCCACAGAGTCGGCCGGCAGCACGATCGCTGCGTGGCTGCTGTCCTGGCGATTGCTCCTCATCAGTTCTGCACCGGGGCCATAGAGCCCGACCACGCCCGGGTGAACAGTGCGACCGTTCACCACGAGAGTGTCCGCGTGTCTCAACGGGAGCTGGATCACCGCCGTCGCAGGCTGCGCAACGGCAAAGCCGATGCAGGGTGAAGAGGTTCCGACCTGGAGCACCACGCCTGCGAGATCAAAGGTCGAGAGCTGCACCTCGAATGCGCCGGCGCTCAAGCGGGTGGCGCGGTAGAGCACGCCAGGAATGGCGTGCATGAGCTCTTCGGGTTCATGGAAGCTCGCCCATCGCACCGCGTTCTGTGGCATGCGGCAGCTCCCCCCTTCCCTGTTGGAGCTCCCTTCTCCACGGCTCGGTCGAGATGTGCCGACAGCCCGATGCAAGCTGTCCCGATCGAATCCAAGGAATGGAAGCTCTGACCGAAGCACAAGCGGCGAGCGGCATTCCTGGGCCATTTACACCATGAATTTGTTGCCCATAGCGAGTTTTGCCCCCGGTGCGGGTACCTTTGGTGATTCGAGGCGGCAGTTTCGCTCGACTGGCCGCTCCATACCGTTAGGCTGGCCGATCAGTACCACGAAATCCCATTGCGAAGCATCCATTTCCATCCCTCGCTCAGCCGCGAGAGCGGGTCGCCATGATGAGAAGGGCGACGGGCCTTCCGGGCGGGGTCGGCGCGACTCGTCCCTCGGCGTCGGCACCGAGCCGGCGGAGTACGACAAGATCCTCCACATTGCCGCCCACCGCTTCAACGACGAAGGGCCCAGTGCGCACGACGACGTCACAGTGCATGGGTCGGAACCGTCCAAGCTCACCGAGCCGCTGTGACCAATGTGCGAGCGGCCGTAGGGATCGATCGAAGCAGACGAGATCGCCGGCGGCGAGCGAACGCTCCTCCGGCGCGTAGGGCAGGAATGCCGCTTCATCCGGATGCGCAAGCGCGCGCAGCAGCAGCGCGTCCAGGAAGCGAGCGTGGCTCGCCGATGAAGGCAGATCGCTCTCCGGCACCCCGGCGCGGCGGGCAATGGCGGCAATGAACGCCGCCGACCAGGCTGGGTGGGCATAGAGCCCGATATCCTCCAGTGCCGGTGACCCCGCGCCGTCTGCGGGCACGCGTTCCTCGTCGCTGGCACCTTGGGGTTCCGCGCTGCCCTGCGCCTCTACGCCCGCCCAAAGCGCGGCGCGCCGATCGAACAATCTCCGGGCGATGGCCGGCCCGCCAGGAACGACCGCCCAGTAATCCAGCAGGCGCGCGAAGCGCACGGAGGTCGCGGCTGTATCGGGCGGCCTTGTATCGGGCCAGCCGATGACGACCACCCGACCCCAGGACTCCCACTCGGCCAAGGCCGCTCTGGCCAAGGGAGACGCAGGATGCGTATCGCCTGTTAGCGGCGCCGGCCGGGCGGCGCATGACGCGGCGAGAACAAGCAGCAGGGTGAGGAGCGCAGGACGCGCCATGGCGCTGACCTCTCGCAAGCCCGCGGCCGGTCTTCCCCGGAACTCGCCGCTGTTCCTGGCGAACACGGAGGTCGTGGCCAGAGCAGTGCCGGAGACGCCATCCGGACTGTCTGGCCCGCGGCCTGTCCCGGCGATCCGCCGTGAACAGCAAACCTGCCGCGGCATGGTGAGGCCCCGCAGTCTTGTTCACGGCGAACGGCGTCATCCGAAAGCTGGCGGGGACGGAGAGCCATGCCGTTCCTGTTGCTTGCCAGGCGCTGCCACGGCCATCGGCCACCCGGGCGGGCGCGCCTCGCCGTGCTCGCCAGAAAAGCACGGCCTCCGCCAAATGCCATCAGCCGATAGGCTGGACCGAGATGGCAAGCGCCTCCTCGTAAACGAGGTCGAGTTGCTCACCCACACGCAAGCTGCGGATCATGGCCTGAACCTCGGGATTCCGTGCCACCACGGTACGCGGGACCCGGTTGGGCCCGAGGAAACTCACCGTGTTGTTGGCCGGATCGACCGCGGTGATCGTCACACGGCCACTCAACACCCGAGTGACCTCGCCGCCGGGGCGTTCGGCGGTCATCGTGCGCTGGATGCCGAGGGCGGCGAAGGGTTCGCTGGCGGGAGAGCTGGGGCGAGCCGCGCGCGCGGCGAGGGCCCTGTAATAGCGCGCCGTCACCCGGTCGCCGGGACGAATGCGGTCGAGATTTCTCACGCTCTGGCCGACGACCATGCTCAGCAGGGCGCCGGACTGGGCCCCAGCGTCGCCACGCAGCAGAAGCTCGCGCGATCTCGGGTCCACTGTCTCGACGACCCCCACGGCGGTCGTCGTCTCCTCGATGTCCCAGGAGCGACATGCTGCCAGCATGGGCGGCAGGACCATCGAACCCATCAGCATCGAGCGGCGTCTCATGTTGCATCTCCTCTCTGAGTTCCTCTGCTTGTCGCCGGCGGCGCCGGAGATGGCGCCGCAGCGCAGGCCGCGACATGTGCCGTGCCCCGGCTCGCTGCCTCGCGCCGGCCGACGCGAGATTCAGGCCGGCGCCGGTTCCACTCGAAGTGCAACCGCCTCGCGGTAGGCGATGTCCACCTCGTCGCCAGGCCGCAGCCGACGGACGAAATCCAGCATTGCTGGGTCGTGGATCACGACGGTGCGCGGCACGCGGTTCGGGCCGGTGAAGGTGACGGTTCCGCTGCCGCGGTCCACCGCATCGATGCGGACGCGCAGCCGGACCTCGTCGAACAGCGCGCCGGCCGGACGCTGCCCCGGTGGTGCGGCGACCAGGCCACCGGCCACCATCGGCGGCGAGCCCGCCCCGGGCGGGCTGAGCCGCACCGCCACCGCCTGGCGATACACCACGTAGACGCGATCCCCTGGCCGCACCTGAGGCAGGTTGACCGCTTCAGGACCGACGACGACGCTCAGGAGATTGCCCTGGGGTCCACGCAGCAGCACTTCCCGCGAGCGAGGATCCACCGTCTCGACGGTCGCGACGGTCGCGAGCGTGTCTTCCACCATGGTGGGTGCCGGACCAGCCGGTGCGCAGGCAACCAGGGAAACGCCGCACGCCCAAGCCCAGCAAAGCATTGTGAGGACGCTGTTTCGACTCATGGCACGCTCACCTCTCCTGTGCGGCTCTCCGGCGCCGACGGCCTGCCGTGCCAAGTTCGGGCTGCGCTGGCCGGCAGCATGTGTCGCGGAGGCGTGTGATCGTCCAGCCACGGCGCGCCCTGCCTCACCGCAGGATGATCTCGACGCGCCGGTTCTGCGGCTCCCGCACACCGTCCGCGGTCGGCACCAGCGGATTCTCCTCGCCGAAGCCGCGCGTCACGATCTCGTTGCGGGGTACGCCAAGACGCACCAGTTCCGCCGCGACGGCATTGGCGCGCCTGACCGAGAGGCCCTGATTGTACTGCGCGGATCCGGAGCGGTCGGTATAGCCGTTGACCTCGATCCGCGTGACCTGGACCCGCGTCCTGTTCTGTGCGGCGTCGGCGATGATGGCGCGGGCGCGGTCCGTCAGGTCGGCGCGGTCCCAGTCGAAGAACACCAGGTAGGTGCGTGTCGGGGCCGGGACGACCGCGGGCGCGATCGGCGGCGGGGGCGGCGTGCGGCCGAAATTGTACCGTACGCCGACGATCAGCGCGTGGTTGTAGTTGTCCGCCTCCACCGAGCCTCTGGCGACGACCACATTGGTCGCGGCGTTGCGCACCCGCGCCTCGAACTTGTTCTGCAGCGTGCCGAAGAACCGGTATTCGGTGGTGATCGCGAGCCCGGGCACGCTCAGGATCGGAAAGGCGACGCCGGCAATGCCCTGGAAGGCGAAGTTGTATTCCGTGCTGTTGGCGGTGAGGCGCAGCAGGCCGCCGCTGGCAAGTGCCCCGACGCCGTCCCACTCGGTCCACGCGATGCCGAGACCTACGCCGAGATAGGGCACCACCCAGGGCACGGTCCGGATGTTGAAATCGTATAGCAGGTTGGCCATCAGGGCGTAGGTTCGCTGCGTGCCGCCCGCATTCCGGAAGGGTGACAGCCGTCCGAAGCCGCCGATGCTGTAGATGTCGTTCTGGCGGTAGCTGAACTCACCCTCCATGCGCAGCCCATTGCCGAAACCCCAGCCGGCATTTGCCAGCAGGGCGAAACCGGTATCGAAGCGGGCCTTGCCACCAGCCGCGGGGAAGCCCGCGGCGCGCAGGCCCGCCGTCAGGTTGCCGGACTGATCGAGGTCGGTGTTCTGGACCCAGTTCACGCCCGCGCCCGCGCCGATATAAAGGCCGGTCACGGGCAAGGCGTTCCAGGGTATCTGAGCGGCCGCGGATGTCGGAGCGAGAGCGATCATCGGGGCAGCCGCGGCGACCGTGCAGAGCGACAATCTTTGGCGCCTCACTCGCGCGGCACGCATCGCTCGTAGCGTTGGGGGCGTCAAGCGCATGTCGCAACCTCCCTGTGTCGGCCATGTTCGTTGAAGGTGTTGCCCGATCCGCCCGGAGGGGGAGAAGCCGACTCCCGCCCTGCTGCTTCGATGCCTGAAGCTCCCGTGCATTCGCCTTGCCGACAGATCTTGCCCTGGCCGCCTTGATGCAGCGCTGTCCTCGGCCAAGGAGCCCGCGGACAGTACACGATTCCTATAACAGTCGCGGATCGAGACGCGCCAGATCGGCAACGGCCGACGGGTCCGAAAAGACTATCAGTTTTTGACGACGATGCGCCGCGCCGATGTTGCAGTTGGCGCGCACGCAGCATGATTGCTCCGGTGCTACAGGCCATGCGGATGCCTCGCCTGGCGCCGACATGAGATCGCCGCAACATGCGATCCCGCGTCGCGGGCGTGATTGCGCTTCGGCGTTGCGAGATCCGTGACATCGAGCCGGAGCGCAGGATCCTGCCATGTCCTACCTCGTCCAACTCGCGAATGTCAGCATGGCCGGGTTCGCCGCCGTCCTCCTGCTCGCCCAATTGGCAGCCAGGGAGCTGGGGTATGCCATCGGTCGTCGCGCCTCGCGCGGCGACGCGCCGTCAGAAGGCGTCGGCGTGATCGTCACCAGCATGCTCGGCCTGCTCGCCTTCGTCCTCGGCCTGACCCTCGCCTACGCCAACACCCGCTACCAGGAGCGGCGCCTGGCCGCCTTGGCGGAGGCGCAGTCCATCGGCACCTCGTGGTTGCGCGCGCAGGCGGTGGGGCGTGCGGAAGGGGCCGAGATCGCGCGACTTCTCGAAGCCTATGCGCGGGTCCGGCTGGAGTTCGTCGGCGCTTCGGCCGATGTCCCCGCGCTCGACGCCATCGAGCAGCGCAGCGCTGTCCTTCAATCCGACATCTGGCGGCACGTCGTCGCCGTCGCGCAGCAACGTTCGGATCCCGTGGTCGCCTCGATGATCGCCGCGCTCAACGAGACCTTCGACCGTGCGATGGCTCAGCGCTATGCTTTCGCCTCCGGGCCTGCGCCACAGCTCCTTGGCCTGCTGCTCGCGATGGCGATGGCGAGCATGGGCGGCCTGGGCTTCCAGTTCGGGGTACGCGGCAGACCGTTGCGCGCCCTTTCGGTGCTGCTGCTCGGCATGTGGACTGCTGTGCTCGTCGTCATCGTCGATCTCGGTGCGCCCCGATTGGGCAGCATCCGCACCGATCCGGCGCCCTATCTCTGGACGATCGAGAGCTTCCTCCCCGCGGCGGTGGCGACGCGTGCGACGCCTTGACCATCCGGCCCTGCGCATGCTGCGGGCGCGAGCCACGCGTCGCGCGGCACTGCCGGGCACGGTGCGCCGAATGCGGAGATTCTTGACAGCGTCGGCGCTTGCCGCACCGCAGCAGGGCGAGGAAGCTGAAAGCCCGGCGTGAGTCCAGCGGAACTCCTCTCGCTGAGGCGCGGCGGGCATTAAGGCTGCAGGGAGGGCGGATCGTCGTGGACAGCTCGGGCGAGTCCAGCGATCTCTTGACCGGCCTCACCCGCGACGAGGTCTTCGTTGGCCTGACGGCACGCTCCGAGCAGGCCTTGCAGCAGCGGGCCTTCGACCTCCTCGCGGCCCTGTTCGGCGTGCCCGATGACAACGGGGCCGTCCTGCCGGATGCGGCCAACGCCCTGCTGGTGCAAGGCATCGTCTGCGACTTTGCGGCACGGCGCCTGCCCGGGCCGGGATGCGATATCCTGGGCGAGGAGCTTCGCTTCCTCCTGGATCCCCAGCCCGGCGACCGCCTCGTGGTCACCGGGACCGTCACCGCACGCCCGGCGACAGATACCGCCGCGATCGGCATCGTCGTGGAGGCGGAACGCGGGCGGCTGGCGGAGGGTGTGGTGACCGTGCGCCTGCCAGTCGAACGCGTCGTGCTGCCGCCAGGCGCCCGACCGGATATCATCTTGCATCGCCATCATCACCTGGAGCGCCTGCTCGCGCGCAGCACAGCTGCGCCGCCGCTTGCCGTCGCGGTCGCCTGGCCTTGCGATCACGACAGCCTGCTGGGCGCGCTGGAGGCGCGACGGAATGGTGCGCTCCGGCCCATCCTGATCGGTCCGCGCGACGTGCTGGCCTCTCTCGCCGGGGGCGCCGGCGCACTCGAGGGTTGCGAGATCGTCGCGACGGAAACGCCGCGCGCCGCCGCCGCCGCCGCCGCCGCCCTGTGCCGTGACGGGCGTGCGGATGCCGTGATGAAGGGCAGCCTGCACACGGACGAGCTGATGGCTGCCGTGGTGGCACGCGAGGGGGGGTTGCGCGGTACGCGCCGCATCAGCCACGTCTTCGCGATGGACGTGCCGTCCTATCCCAAGCCGCTGTTCATCACCGATGCCGCCATCAACATCGCCCCCGATCTCGCGACCAAGGCGGACATCATCCAGAATGCGGTGGACATGCTGCACGCCCTCGGCAATCCGGCGCCGAAGGTCGCCATCCTGTCGGCCGTCGAGACCGTCAATTCGAAGATCCCGGGCACGCTCGATGCGGCCGCGCTCTGCAAGATGGCGGACCGCGGGCAGATCCTGGGCGCCGTGCTCGACGGCCCGCTTGCCTTCGACAACGCGATCAGCCGCGCCGCCGCCGCGATCAAGAAGATCGCCTCGCCGGTGGCGGGGGACGCCGACATCCTGGTCGCGCCGGATCTCGAGGCCGGCAACATGCTGGCCAAGCAGCTGAGCTACCTCGCCCATGCCGACAGCGCGGGCATCGTGCTCGGTGCTCGCGTTCCGGTCATCCTCACCAGCCGTGCCGACAGCGTGACCTCGCGGCTTGCCTCGGTGGCGTTGGCAAGGCTCCTGGCGGCCGCCGCCCGGCGAGCGACACAGCCATGAGTGGCGAGCCCGTCATCGGGGTTTTCAATGCCGGCTCCTCGTCGTTAAAGTTTTCGCTCTTCGCCGGCGATCGCTGCATGCTGAACGGCCAGGTCGACGGGATCGGCGTGCGGCCCGGCATCCAGGCGCGCGACGCGGCGGGTGCCGCGATCGGCGGCCCCGATCTCGCCGCCAGCCCGCCGCAGACGCCCGGTGCCGCGCTGCTGATGCTGCTGCCCTGGCTGCGCGAGCGGCTCGGCGGGGCGCCCCTGGCCGGGCTGGGCCACCGCGTCGTGCATGGCGGCTTCGAGCATGCAGGACCGGAACGCGTAACACCCGCCCTGCTCGATGCGCTCGAACGGCTTGCGCCGCTGGCGCCGCTGCACCAGCCGCACAACCTGTCGCCGATCCGCGCCGCCTTGGAGAAGGCACCGCACCTGCCGCAGGTGGCCTGCTTCGATACCGCCTTTCACCGCGGCATGCCCGAGGTCGCCCAGGTCTTCGCCCTGCCGCACGAGATGGCGGCGACGGGCATCCGCCGCTACGGCTTCCACGGGCTTTCCTACGAATACATCGCGTCGGTCCTGCCGCGGGTAGCGCCCCGCCTCGCCGAAGGGCGCACGGTGGCGGCGCATCTCGGCAATGGCGCCTCGCTCTGCGCCATGCGGGAGGGCCGCAGCATGGCGACGACGATGGGCTTCTCCGCCTTGGACGGGCTGCCCATGGGCACGCGCTGCGGCGAGCTCGATCCCGCGGTCGTGCTGTATCTGATCGCGCAGGAGGGCCTCACTCCCGCCGCGGTTCAAGATCTGCTGTATCGGCGATCCGGCATGCTGGGACTCTCCGGCGCGTCCTCCGACTTCCGAGAATTGCTGGGCAGCCGGGATCCGCGTGCGCGCTTCGCCATCGAGGTCTTCGTCTATCGCGTCGCGCGAGGGGTGGGATCGCTCGCCGCGGCGCTGGGCGGCCTCGATGGCCTGGTGTTCACCGCCGGCGTGGGCGAGAACGCGGCGCCCATCCGAGCCGCCATATGCCAGGCATGCGCCTGGCTCGGCGTGCGGATGGATGCGGCGGCCAATGCCGCGCACGGGCCGTGCATCACCCAAGCCGACAGCCCGGTGGTGGCGTATGTCATCCCGACCGACGAGAACCTGATGATCGCGCGCCACACCCGCGCCGTCATCGCCAGCTGAGGAGCGGAGCCATGCCCGCGGAGCCGCTTTCGGATCGCCTGCCGCCGGTGCTGACTGGCCGCAAGGCATTGGTGATCGGGGTCGCCAATGACCGTTCGATCGCATGGGGCTGCGCCAAGGCGATGCGCCAGGCGGGCGCCGAGATCGCGATCACCTATCTGAACGAGCGCGCGCGACCTTATGTCGAGCCGCTGGCGAAGTCCGTCGAGGCACCAATCTTCCTGCCGCTCGAGGTGCGGGAACCGGCGCAACTGGATGCCCTGTTCGAAGCCGTCGCGGCGACCTGGGGTGAGCTCGACGTCCTCCTCCACTCGATCGCCTTCGCGCCGCGCGAGGCGCTGCAGGGCCGCGTGACCGACTGCCCGCGAGATGGCTTCCTCACCGCCATGGAAGTGTCTTGCTGGTCCTTCCTCGATCTTGCGCGGCGCGCCGAGCCGCTGATGCGTCGTGGGGGGACGATGCTCACCATGTCCTATCTCGGCGCCAACGAGGTCGTGGAGAACTACGGCGTCATGGGGCCAGTGAAGGCGGCGCTGGAATCCGCGGTGCGCTATCTTGCGACCGAGCTCGGTCCAGCCGGCATCCGGGTGCACGCGGTCAGCCCAGGCCCGCTGGCGACGCGCGCGGCCTCCGGGATCCGGGACTTCGACGAACTGATGGAACAGGTATCCGCGCGTGCGCCGGTACGCCGCCTCGTGACCATCGAGGAGGTCGGTGCCGCCTGTGTTTTCCTGGCCAGCCCCTACGCAGCGGCGATGACGGGAGAGACACTTTACATCGACGGCGGCTACCACATTCTCGGGTAGTGCCGGTTGGAGCGCATCGGGAGAAGTGCGATGACCTTCACGGGGAGCGACCTCAGCGCGGAGACCGTTCGCGCCTACATACGCGCCAAGAAGGAGGAGGAGCAGGCGAAGCAGCGGGCCTATGAGGAATCCGCAAGGGCCGAGCGCGAGAAGCTGCACGACGCGTTCCTGCAGCGGGAAGTGCAGCCGGAAGCGATGGATCGGGTGGCGGCGCTGGTGCGCAAGGCGGTGGAACTGGGCGAAAAGCAGGTCCTGGTGATCCAATTCCCCTCGGACTGGCTGCCGGACCAAGGCCGGGCAATCACCAATCATGACAAGAACTGGCACGCCAAGCTCGATGGCTTCGCCAAACAGGCGTACGACTTCTTCCAACGGGAGCTGGAGCCGCGCGGCTTCCAGCTGCGCGCCGAGATCATCAACTGGCCAGGCGGCATGCCGGGGGATGTCGGCTTCTTCCTGCAATGGAAACGGCCGGAGGAGATGTGATCATGTCCGGCTTCGGCGGCTTGTCGGACCTCATGGAGTACGCGGTGGACGCGGCGCAGCGCGGCATCCTGTTCTGGGACACGCTGCGCCGGCGCGGCAACGAGTACATTGAGCACACCGAAGCCGGGAAGCCGCCGCTCCTGAAGTTCGAGCACGAGATGCTGCTCGATGGCCGCAGCTTCGAACAGCCCTGCAACTATGCCCTGCTGCGGATCCTTCCGCGCCACGGCGACCTGCCGACCAACCCGGCGTTGCGCCCCTTCGTGGTGGTGGACCCGCGCGCCGGCCACGGCCCTGGCATCGGCGGATTCAAGGAAGACAGCGAGGTCGGCAACGCCCTGAAGGTGGGGCACCCGGTCTATTTCGTCACCTTCTTCCCCGACCCCGTGCCCGGGCAGCGGTTGGTCGATGTCATGCTGGCCGAGTCCCGCTTCCTGGAGCTGGTGCGGGAGCGGCACCCGGACGCAGCCGGCGCCCCCTGCGTGATCGGCAATTGCCAGGCGGGCTGGGCGATCATGGGGCTTGCCGCCCTGCGGCCGGAACTTCCGGGCCCGCTGCTCGTCGCCGGCTCGCCGCTGTCCTACTGGGCCGGCGCGCGCGGCCTGAACCCCATGCGCTACGCGGGGGGCATGCTCGGCGGAAGCTGGCTCTCCTATCTCGCAAGCGACCTGGGCAACGGCCGCTTCGACGGCGCCCACCTGGTGCTGAATTTCGAAGCGATGAATCCCGCCAACACGTGGTGGTCCAAATACTACAACCTGTTCGACAAGGCCGACACCGAACCGCCGCGCTTCCTGGAATTCGAGCGCTGGTGGGGCGGCTACTTCCTGATGAACCGGGAGGAGATGACCGCCATCGTCGACCAGTTGTTCATCGGCAACAAGCTGGCGCGCGGCGACATCGCGTCGAAGGACGGCAAGCTGCGCATCGACCTGCGCAACATCCGTTCGCCGATCTGCGTCCTCTGCTCCTGGGGCGACGACATCACGCCGCCGCAGCAGGCGCTGAACTGGCTCCTCGACCTCTACGCCTCCGATGACGACCTGGTCACGCAAGGCCAGACCGTCGTGTACTCCGTCCATCCCCGGGTCGGGCACCTCGGCATCTTCGTCTCGGCTGCGGTGGCGCGGAAGGAGCATGCAGGCTTCGTCGAGCTGCTCGATCTCATCGAGGCGCTGCCGCCTGGCCTCTATGAGATGCTGATCGATGACAAGATCCCGGGCATGCGCGCCGCCGAGCTCATCCCGGACCGCTATGTCACCCGGTTCGAGACTCGCAGCGTCGCCGACATCGCAGCGCTTTGCGGCGATCGCGAGGGGGAGCGGCCGTTCGAGGTGGTCAAGCGGGTATCGGAGATCAATGCCGGGCTCTACGAGCAGCTTGCGGCGCCCTTCCTGCAGTCTCTCGCGAACGAGCCGATGGCAGAGAGCATGCGGCGGCTACATCCGCTGCGGATGCAACGCTGGGCATTGTCGGATCTCAATCCGCTCATGCTTTCTCTCGGCGCGGTAGCCGGGATGGTCACGGCGCATCGGCAGGCCTGCGCCGCGGACAACCCGTTCAGGATCATGGAAAGGGAGGCAGCGAAAGCCGTGGAGGCCGCTTTCGAACGGGTCGCCGACATGCGCGACGTGATGGTCGAGTCCGTGTTCGAGACGCTTTACGCGACCCCGCTCGCGCGCACGCTCACAGGCCTCTCGTCAGCGCCGCCGCCGCTGCCGCTCGGCGCCGATCCCGTCAAACGCGAGCTTGCTCGCCGGGAGGCGCAGGACCTGCTTGCGAGCGCCGGGTCGGGTACGCCACGCGACGGCATGGTGCGTATCCTGTTGTTGCTCATGAACGATCGCGGTGTGGTGGATGAAAGGGCGGTTCGCGCGCTGCGCGCCCTGCATGACGAGCTCCCGCCCGGTCAGCGCACCAGGCCTGCCGAGCTGCATGAGATCGCCCGCCGCCAGGCATTGTTGCTGCGACTTGACCGCCGCGCCGCGATCGAGGGCCTGAAAAACATCTTCGCGTCGCCAAAGGATCGCGCCATGGCGGAGAGCGCATTGCGCCGGACAGCGGAGGCCGTTGGCGCCAGGATCGACCTGACGCCGAGCGGACCCATCGCCGTCCTGCTTGAGCCAGAGGACATCGCCAAGGCGTCATGAGGTCACGGCAGGGACCGCAGGATGGGCGCGCCGCCCGGAGCATGCGCGGGCGCATACCCGTTCGCTCTTCTCCTTTTGAACCCTGGGGAATTTTGATACCGCTCGCGCTTGATCTTGTCGGGACGTGACAGCAACGTCTGTGGGGCGACCGACATCCGGTCTGCAGGAGTGCAAGTCGCATGCGCAAGAACTTCGCCCTCGTTGCCGCGACTGGCGTCGTGCTCCTCCTGGGAGCGTGCGAGTCCGCGCCACCCGCGCCGGCCCAAACTGGCGTTGCGCCTGCGGCCGGCGCGCCTGCTCAGCAGGGCTACGGGTATGATCCGCAGGACCGCTACGTGACGCAGCGCGGCGGCACCAGCGCCGGCATGCAAGGCGGCCAAATCACTGGCATCCAGCAGGAGGGTGGCGGCAACGTCAGCATCCAGCGGCGAGGAACGGGAACCGGAACGCGCAATCCGCGGATCGATCGCACGGCAAGCGGCGTGTCGGGCGGCGGGCTGGGTGATGCCAACATTGTGCGGCAGGGTGTCGGTGCGCCGGCGCCTGGCCAGGCGGCGCGCCCGACGCAGCCGACCCAATAAGCCGGAGCGGCGCCGCGCCGGCGCGGGCTGCTCGGCCTGCACGGCACCGCAGCTGCTCGGTGGCCGCGGAGCGCGGCACGACGTCCGGCGCGTCATCGCTCGCGCGCAGGAAGCGTTCGGCGTGCGCTGTTGGATCCGTCCTGTTTGCGGCGATCGGCCGCGGCCTGACCGATCGCCTCATCCTGCGCTGGCTTGCGCCACCAGCAGCTCGACATGGGCCTCGGCCCCGTGGCCGGCATCGAGAGGCGTGCCGTGACAGCTCCACCGCGTCGGCTGGAGGCGCCCGAAATGCACCGACCGCAGGTGGGTTGGCACCGATCTGGCATTCCATCCGCGCCCGACGCATGGCGGCCAAGGCACAGAATTCCGATAGCCCTTCGCCCTGCTTGACCGGTGACGACCGGCTAACCTGGACAGAGGCCGCAGCTTCGACCCGCGGCCTGTTCCGCGTCAGGCCAGGGATCGTCGCGCCATGCACCGGTGCCGGACAGACAAGACCACGTGCGGTCGGGACGATCGCCGTCGCAGCCAATGGCAAGGGCTCGCGACCCACACGCGGATCGCCGTGGCAGCCTGCTTCGTCCCCTTCGCCTTGCTGCTAGGCGCCTGCGACGACCAACAGCAGGCGTCGCAGCCACCGGCGCCCCAGGCCATCCCCACGGTTCTCGTCACAGCGGCGCAGCATCAGCCGATCACTCAGACGATCGAGTTCGTCGGTCGCGTCGAGGCGCTGGAGAAGGTCGAGATCCGCGCGCGCGTCACGGGGTTCCTCGGCGAACGGCACTTCCGCGAGGGCCAGGCGGTCCAGGAACGTGATCTGCTGTTCACCATCGAGCGCGAGCCCTTCGAAGCGGAAGTTGCCGTTCGGCAGGCACGCATCGAGAGTGCGCAGGCGCAGCTCGCAAACGCCACCTTCCAGGTCGAGCGCGGCCGCGAGCTGGTGCGCACCAATGCCCTGCCGCGGGCCACGCTCGATCAGCGCCTCGCCGATCAAGGGGTCGCCGCGGCTTCGGTCTCGGGCGCTCAGGCGGATCTGCGGCTCGCCGAGATCAATCTTGGCTATACCGAGATTCGGAGCCCCATCGCCGGCCGGGTCGGCCGCGCCACCATCACGCGGGGCAACGTCGTGGGACCGGATGCAGGCGTGCTCACCACGGTCGTGCGGCAGGACCCGATCCGCATAGTCTTCCCGGTGAGCCAGCGACAGCTTCTCGAGCTTCGCCAGAAGTATCGCGGCGTGGGTGACGTTCGGGTGCGGGTGCGCCTGCCAGACGGGTCGCCCTACCAGCAGGCCGGGCGCGTCAATTTCATCGATGTGCAGACCGACCGTGCCACGGACACCGCCCTGGTGCAGGCGGAGATCCCGAATGCGGACGGGCTGCTCTCCGATGGACAGTTCATCGCCGTCATCGTGGAGGGTGAGGAGCCGGTACAGTCGGTGGTCATTCCGCAATCGGCGATCCAGATCGACCAGGCAGGCGCCTTCGTGCTGGCGGTGGGTGACGGAAACAAGGTCGAGCAACGGCGGATCCGTCTGGGCCGCAGCCAGGCCGGGCAGGCGATCGTCGAAAGCGGGTTGGAACCGGGAACCCTGGTGATCACCGAAGGCGCGCAGCGCGCGCGCCCCGGGACAACCGTGGCACCTCGGCCGGCGGAGGATATGCCCGCCGGAGGACCGGCCCGGGCGCAGGCGGGCTGAGCCATGATCTCCAAGGTCTTCGTCGACCGGCCGCGCCTCGCCGTCGTGATCGCGATCGTGACCGTTCTCGCCGGCGCCATCGCCTTGCTGCAGATCCCGGTCGCCCAGTTCCCGGACATCGTCCCGCCGCAGGTGGAGGTCACCGCCCGCTTCCCCGGCGCCTCGGCCGAGGTGGTGGAGGCGACGGTCGCGCAGCCGATCGAAAGCCGCATCAACGGCGTGGACCACATGATCTACATGCGGTCCACCAGCGGCAATGATGGCAGCTACACGCTGCTGGTGAGCTTTGCGCTCGGCACCGATCCCGACCAGAACACCGTGAACGTCAACAACCGCGTGCAGCTGGCGCTGGCGCAGCTGCCGCGCGAAGTCCAGCAGCAGGGCCTGTCGGTGAAGAAGAAGTCATCGGCCATGCTGCAGGTGATCGCCCTGCGCTCGACGACGGAGGCGCAGGATCCGCTGTTCATCAGCAACTATGCCACCATCAACATCCTCGACGAGCTGCGGCGGGTCCGCGGCGTCGGCGACGCCTTCATGTTCGGGCCGCTCGACTATTCCATGCGGATCTGGTTCGAGACCGATCGCCTGACCGGACTGGGCCTCACCCCCGCGGACATCGTCTCCGCGATCCAGAGCCAGAACCGGGTGGCGCCGATCGGCCGGATCGGCGCGCAGCCGATCAGTTCGGACGCCGCGTTCCAGCTCAACATCCAGACCCAGGGCCGCCTGGTGGAGACCGAGGAGTTCGGCAGCATCATCGTACGCGCCAACCCGGACGGCTCCGTGCTGCGGGTGCGCGACGTCGCGCGCCTGGAACTCGGTGCCGCGAACCGGGATGTCGAGACGCGCATGAACGGGCGACCCGCCATCCTGATCGCCACCTATCTGGCGCCCGGCGCCAACGCGGTCGGCGTCGCCACCGCCGTGCGCGGGGTGATGCAGGACCTTCGCCAGCGCTTCCCCGAGGGCCTGGAATACGAGGTGGTGTACGACACCACGGTCTTCGTGCAGCTTACCATCGAGCAGGTCCTGCACACCCTCGTCGAGGCCTTCGTCCTTGTCGTGCTCGTGGTGTTCCTCTTCCTCGGCAGCGTGCGCGCCACCATCATCCCGCTGATCGCAGTGCCGGTGAGCCTCGTGGGCACCTTCGCGGTGCTCCTCGCCATGGGCTATTCGGCCAACACCATCTCCCTGCTCGCGATGGTGCTCGCCATCGGCATCGTGGTGGACGACGCCATCGTGGTGGTCGAGGCGGTCGAGGCCACGATGGAGGAGAATCCCGGGCTGTCGCCGGGGGAGGCGACCAAGAAGGCGATGGAGACGATCACTGCGCCGATCATCGCCATCACCCTCGTGCTGCTCTCCGTCTTCGTGCCGCTGGCCTTCATCCCCGGCATCTCCGGCACGCTGTTCCGGCAATTCGCGGTGACCATCAGCGTTTCGATGCTGCTCTCCGCGATCAACGCGCTGACCCTGTCGCCCGCGCTCTGCGGCGTGTTGCTGAAGGCGCATCACGGCCCCAAGCGCGGCATCATGGGATACGTTTCGCGCGCGATCGACCGGGTGCGCGACGGCTATGCGGCGCTGGTCGCGCGCATGGTACGCGTCGCCGTGCTCAGCCTCGTCATGCTCGGGGCCATCGTGTTCGGCATCGTCGCCGTCGGTTCCCGGACTCCCACCGGTTTCCTGCCGCAGGAGGACCAGGGCGCGTTCTTCGTGGAGCTCAAGCTGCCGGAAGGCGCCTCGCTCAACCGCACGCGCGTCGCGGCGCGTCAGGTGGAGGAGGCGCTCGGAAAGCTGCCCGGCATCCGGTATGTCAGCGGGATCTCGGGCTACAGCCTGCTCTCGGGCCTCGCCCAGTCCAACAGCGCCTTCATCATTGTCAGCCTGGCACCCTTCGAGGAACGCAAGGCCGCGGAGGCCAGGGTGAACGGGCTGCTGGCCGCGGTGCTGCGCGAGACCAGCGGCATCGCGGCGCAGGTCATTCCCTTCAACCTGCCTCCGATCATCGGTCTCGGCACTGCCGGGGGGTTCGAGTACCAGCTGCAGAACCTCGAAGGCCGTCCGGCGAGCGAGATGGCCGGGGTCATGCGCGCTCTCGTCCTTGCCGCCAACCAGGATGCCGCTTTGCAGCGCGTCTTCTCCACCTACGCCGCCAACACGCCATCGGTCTTTCTCGACATCGACCGCGACAAGGCGCAGGTGCTCGGCGTCGAGGTCGGCGACGTCTTCGCCGCCCTGCAGGCGGCGCTGGGCAGCGCCTATGTCAATGACTTCAACCTGTTCGGCCGCACCTGGCAGGTCAATATCCAGGCCGAGGCGCGGGATCGTCTGGCAGTCCCCGACATCTACCGCGTCCATCTGCGCAATGCGCAGGGGCAGATGGTCTCGGTGCGCGCCGTGGCGGAAGCAAGGATCGAGTTCGGCCCGCAGACGGTCGTCCGCTACAACAATGTGCGAAGCCTGATCGTCAACGGCGAGCCGGCGGCGGGCCGCAGCTCCGGCGATGCGCTGGCCGCGATGGAACGTGTGAGCCGCGAAACCCTGCCGCGTGGCTACGGATATCAATGGACCGGCACCGCCTTCCAGGAGAAGCAGGCGGCGGGACAGACCAGCATCATCCTTGGCCTCGCAGTCCTGTTCGCCTTCCTCTTCCTCGTCGGGCTCTACGAGAGCTGGACCATCCCGGTGCCGGTGCTGCTCTCGGTCGCCGTGGGCGTGCTCGGCGCCGTCGCCTCGATCGGGTCGTCCGGCCTGGCGATGGACCTCTATGCGCAGATCGGGATCGTCGTGCTGATCGCGCTGGCGGCCAAGAACGGCATCCTCATCATCGAGTTTGCGAAGGAACAGCGGGAGCACGGCAAGTCCATCCAGGAGGCGGCGGTGCTCGGCGCCAGGCTGCGTTTCCGCGCCGTCATGATGACAAGCTTCGCTTTCATCCTCGGCCTGTATCCGCTGGTGGTGGCGAGCGGGGCGTCGGAGATCAGCCGACGCGCGGTCGGCACGCCGGTGTTCTGGGGCATGCTGGCAGCCTCCACCATCGGAATCTTCATGATCCCGATGCTCTATGTCCTGTTCCAGTGGCTGCGCGAAGCAGCGAAGGCGCGTTTGACGGGACGACGCCCCGCACGGACAGCGTCGGCGCCACGCGCGGAGGACGGCCTGGCGCCCAGATCCGCCGGCTCGGAGATGCCTGGCGCCTAGGGCCGCCGTGGCGGCACCCGTGTCGCCCCTGCGCAGACCCCGCCGCCGTGAAGGAGAATGACCGCGATGCAACAACCGCCGTCCGCCTCCCGGCTGCTCCCTGCGGATGAGCGGCGCACGCAGGGCAAGGCGCTCCACCGGAAAATCCCCCGAGAGCCACGGGGTATGGAAATCGTCGCCGCACCGGCGGGATCCCGTAGCGCTGCTGATGGCGTCGAACGCCGACCGGCTGCCGGCCTTGCTGTCGATCCGCTCCGGTATAGCGGATGCCTGAGTTGCGCGAACTGGGCTGGATCGGCGATCCGGGTGCAGATTCCTGACAGCGTTCGTCGCCGCATCCGAGCACCACCTTTGCTAAGAGAGTCACGTGCTAAGAGAGTCACGTCGTAAGCAAGACGCGACGCTAAGAGAGTCACGACCACGCGGTCCGACTTCGGTGACGTCTGGCAGAGGAAAGCCATGCGCAGACGCGGCGACACCACTTTGCCAGGCTGGCGCAACACCTTGGCGCTATGCCTCGCCGCCAGCTTCGGTTTCGTCGTCCTGATGGCCTGGCCCTCCGGCGGCGCCAGGGCACAGCGGGCTCCGGCGGGCGCCCCGGCGGCGTCGCAGCCTGCCGCCGCAAGAACCGGCGAGCAGCGGCTGAGCCAGGCCCAATTGGAGCAGATGCTGGCACCCGTCGCGCTCTACCCCGATGCCTTGCTGGTGCAGTTGCTCATGGCGGCAACCTATCCGCTCGAGGTCGTGCAGGCCCAGCGTTGGCTGGCGCGCGGGCAGAACGCGTCCCTGCGCGGGGATGCGCTTGTGCAGGCCCTGCAAGGCGAGCCGTGGGATGCCAGCGTGAAGTCGCTGGTGCCATTCCCCGACGTGCTGAGAATGATGAACGACCAGCTGGAATGGACGCAGCAGGTCGGGGATGCGGTGCTCGCGCAGCAGCAGGATGTGCTGAACGCCGTCCAGGCGCTGCGCGCGCGGGCGCAGCGCGCGGGCCATCTGCAGAGCGGTCCGCAGCAGACCGTCACCGTCACGCAGAATGTCGCCGCACCGGCCCCGGCGCCGGCGCCTGCGGCGACCGGCGCACCAGCCGCCCAGGGGACGGCGGCCGTCGTGACCGCCCCGCCGCCGGAACAGATCATCACCATCGAGCCGGCGCAGTCGGACCAGGTCTATGTGCCGGCCTACGACCCTTCGGTCGTGTATGGCTCCTGGCCCTATCCCTCCTATCCGCCGGCCTATTATCCGCCGCCCGTCGGCTGGGGGCTGGGCAGCGCCCTGCTGACCGGCATGGCCTTCGCGGGCGGCGTTGCCATGGTCGGCTCCATGTGGGGATGGGCGAGTCCTGGATGGGGGGGCGGCGACATCAACATCAATGCCGACCGGGTGCGGAACATCGACCGCACGAATGTCGGGAATGTCGGGAACCGCTGGCAGCACAACTCACTCCATCGCCAGGGCGTCGCCTATCGCGGGGATGAGGTCCGCAACCGCTTCCAGGGAGACCGGCCGGATCGCGGGGCCGCACGCGACGAGTTCCGCGGCCGCATCCAGCAGCCGGATCGCGGTGGACTTGGCGAGCGCGGCGGCATCGGCGACCGCGGCGGGCTTGGCGAGCGCGGCGGCATCGGCGACCGGGGTGGGCTCGGGAACCGCGGTGGGCTCGGAGATCGCGGCGGGCTCGGCGACCGGGGCGGGCCTGGCGATCGCGGCGGCATCGGCGACCGGGGCGGGCTCGGCGACCGTGGTGGGCTCGGCGACCGCGGCGGGCTCGGCGACCGCGGCGGCAGCGCCGGGCAACGGGGTGATCGCCTCGGCGACCGCGGAAGGGCAGGCGCCGCAGCCGGCGCCAGACCAGGCATCGGCGCCGCGCGGCAGCCTGGCGGCCTGGCCCACAGCCAGAGCGGACGTCCGGCGATTGGTGGGGCAGAGCGTCGCTTCGATGGCGGCGGACGGGGCGGACCGCAGGGATTCCAGGGCATGGGCCAGGGCGGCGATGTGCGTGCCGCCTCCCAACGCGGGCAGTTCAGCCGTCAATCGCAGGTCGCTCAACTGCCTCAGGGCGGTCGCGGGGCCGGAGGCGGAGGTTTCGAGCGCGGTGGCTTCGGGGGCGGCGGCGGCCGTGCCGCGAGCGCCGGCAATTTCGGCGGCGGCGGCCGTGCCGCAAGCGCCGGCAGCTTCGGCGGCGGTGGCCGCGCCGCGGGCGGCTTTGGTGGCGGTGGACGAGGCGGTGGTGGTGGGAGGCGGGGCCGATGATCGCGGTTCGCGGCCTGGTCCTCGCCGGCAGCCTCGCCGCTTTCCTGTCCGGGACGGCGGCGGCCCAGACCGCGCCGGCGACCGAGGCGGAGCCAGGGCCGGCGACCTCGGCGGAGGAGGTGCGGCGCCCGCCTCCGATCCAACCCCAGGGCTTCCGCTCGCCCGAGGAAGGCTTCGCGGCGATGGCCGGCGCGGCGCGGGCCCATGACGAGCAGCGCCTTCTGCGGGTGCTCGGCGAACAGGCGCGGCGGCTGGTCCGTTCCGGCGACCCGGCCGCGGATCGCGCGGCGCGCCTGCGCTTCGCAACCGCCTATGCGGAGCAGGCGGAAATCCTGAGGCCGAGCCCGGATCGCGCCTTGCTGCAAGTTGGGCACGATCGCTGGCCACTCCCGATTCCGATGGTGCGGCGCGGCGGCATATGGCGCTTCGACGCGCGAGAGGGCGTGCAGGAGCTCGTGGATCGCCGGATCGGGCGGAACGAGCTCGACACCATCGAGGTGCTGCGCGAGATCGTCCGGGCGCAGGATGAGTACGCGCGGACCACCGGCCGACGGGGCGCGTTCAGCGCCTATGCCCGGCGCTTCTTCTCGACACCCGGAACGCATGACGGCCTGTACTGGCCGAGTGCAGCGGGCGAGCCGGAAAGTCCGCTCGGCCCGCTGATGGCGGCAGCCGCCGGCGGATACGGCGCCGCGCCCTCCCGCGGCGACGAACCGCGGCCGTTCCACGGCTACCTGTTCCGCATCCTGGAATCGCAAGGGCCGAGCGCGCCTGGCGGCGCCATGGACTACGTCGTGAATGGCCAGATGATCGGGGGCTTCGGCGTGATCGCGACACCCGCCCGATACGGTGTCTCCGGCATCCAAACCTTCCTGGTCAGCCACGCCGGCGTGATCTATCAGCGGAATCTGGGGCCCGAAACCGCGCAGATCGCTCGCAGCATCGCCTCGTTCGACCCCGAGCAAGGCTGGGAGAGGGTCGCGGAATAGCGTGGACACCGCGCTGCTCCGATCCGCGCAGGACGATTTCTGATAGTGTTTGGCAGGGACTGCGCCGAACGCCTGCTCTAGCGTCGAAGGATGTGAGCGAGAGAGGGCGTGCCTGCCCGGAGCGGCGGCGGCGTCGTTGGCGTGAAGCGGTATTGACGGCGTTGCGCCGCGTGACCGGCAGCAGGCTGGCACCGACCTCCAGTGTACGCGAGGACCAGCATGCGCTCGGCGATCAAGGCTGACGAAGCGGCACAGCTGATCCCGGACGGGGCCAGCATCATGATCGGGGGCTTTCTCGCCGTGGGCACGCCCGACCGGCTCGTCGATGCGCTGGTCGCCCGCCGCGCGCGCGGCCTCACGGTCATCGCCAACGACACCGCACGCCCGGGCATCGGCATCGGGAAGCTCATCGACGGCGGCTGTGTCGCCCGGGTCGTCGTCTCCCATATCGGCACCAATCCCGTGACGCAGCGCCTGATGCTCGATCAGGAACTGCAGGTGGAGCTGGTGCCGCAGGGGACCCTGGCCGAGCGCATCCGGGCGGGCGGTGCGGGTCTCGGCGGCGTCCTCACGCCGACCGGGATAGGAACGGCGGCCGCCGAGGGCAAGCGCGTGATCGAGGCCGACGGGCGGGAGTACCTGCTTGAGCTGCCGCTGCGCGCGGGCTTCGCCCTGATCCACGCGCATGAGGCCGACCACTACTTCAACCTCACCTATCGCCTCACCGCGACCAACTTCAATCCGGTCATGGCCATGGCCGCCGATTGCGTGATCGCGGAAGCGGAGGAGGTGGTTCCGGTCGGCGTCATCCCGCCCGATCAGGTCCGCACCTCGGGTGTTCTCGTCGATTACCTCGTGCAGAGGAGACTGTGAGGTGGACGCGAAGGAACTCATCGCGCGTCGGGTCGCCCAGGAGCTGCATGACCGCACGCTGGTGAATCTCGGCATCGGGCTTCCGACGCTCGTCGCCAACTACGTCCCTCCGGGCGTCAGGGTGGCGTTCCAGGGCGAGAACGGCATCATCGGCTTCGTCGCGCCGCCGCCCGAGGGCATGGAGGATCCCTATCTGACGGATGCGGGCGGCGGCTTCGTCTCGGTTCTGCCGGGGGCGTGCAGCTTCGACAGCGCCACGTCCTTCGCTTTCATCCGTGGCGGCCATCTCGACATGACGGTGCTGGGCGGCTTGCAGGTCGATGCCAGCGGCCGGCTTGCGAACTGGAAGGTGCCCGGCAGGATGGTGGCTGGCATGGGCGGCGCCATGGATCTCGTCTCCGGCGCGCGGCGCGTGGTGGTCGCCATGGTGCACAGCGCCCGCGGACAGTCGAAGATCGTGCCCGAGCTGACCCTGCCCGCCACCGCGGCGCGGCCCGTCACCCTTGTGGTCACCGATCTCGCCGTCATCGCTCCGACGGAGAGCGGGCTCGTGCTGCGCGAGCGCGCGCCCGGGGTGTCCGTCGAGCAGATCATCGCGGCCACCGAGGCTCCGCTGTTGGTCGACCAGACCGTGCCCGAAATGCCGGTCGTGGGATGACCGCCTGATGGCAGGGAGGCCGCTGGTGGATGAACTGCCTGGACGAGGCAGCGCGTCGGCTGCCCCGCTCGCGACGCAGGACGCTCCAAGGGAAGGCCCGTCCACCCTTCTCCTGATCGAGCGCTTCACCGCCCTGCTCCTCGTCGCGGCCCTGCTGGCCGGGGTGCTCGCCGTGCTGCGGCCCTTCGCGACCGCGCTCCTGTTTGCCGCGGTGCTCGCCATCGCCACCTGGCCGTTGCGCTCGGCCTTGCTGCGGCTCCGCTTGTCCCGCGGCATGGCGGCCCTCGTTCTGTCCCTGGCGGTCATCGGCCTGGTCGGACTGCCTGCGCTCGTGGCCGCGCCGCGCCTGGCGCTGCGCATCGCGGAGGGCGCACGCAACTTCGAGACAGCTTTGGCCTCGCTCTCCGCACAGCCTCCGAGCGGGCTCGCGGGATTGCCCCTGATCGGCGAGAAGCTGTCGCGGCTCTGGGGCGAGGCGGCGCGGGCAGGCGGCGATCTGCGCGTCCTGCTGGAGCCCTATGCGGACTGGATTCGCCAATCCGTGCTGACGGCGGCACAGGCCATGGCCGACAGCATGCTGCAGCTGCTGCTGGCGCTCGTGATCGCCGCCATGTTTTGGATGCGCGGCGACGCGGTAGCGGATGCGTTGAGAGATCTGGCGCAGCGGCTCGGTGGGTTCACCGCGGTGCGTGCGCTCGAGAGCGCCGGCGGTGCGTTGCGCAGCGTGGCCTATGGGGTGGTAGGCACCGCGATCATCCAGGCCTTGTTCATGGCGGCGGGCGCGGCGCTGGCCGGCGTGCCGGCGCCCGGCGTGTTGGGCTTCCTGGTGCTGGTGCTGGCGATCAGCCAGATCGGCCAGATCCTGATCTCCGTTGTCTGGGGCGGCGCGGCGTGGTGGCTGTTCCGCCACGCCGGAGACGTCTGGGGGACCTTCATGATCGTCTGGGGCCTCATCCTCGTATCGGCGAGCGACAACGTGATCCGGCCTTGGCTCATCGGCCGCGGCATGACAATGCCGCTCACCCTGGTGGTGCTCGGCGTCTTCGGCGGGTTCGTCTCCTTCGGGTTCCTCGGGCTGTTCATCGGTCCCGCGCTGATCGCGGTCGCCTTCACGCTGCTGGAGGCTTGGCGCGCGCAGGGGCCGAACCGCCCCTTCGGGTCCTGACCCTCATCTGTCCTCCGCACCCCGACGCCCCGCGGCACGAGCACGCATCGTCGGCGGCGGTTCGCCAGACAGGCGCGGGACTCTCGTTCGGATTGGCATGAATGCGGAGAGCAGTCGGAATACGCGACAGCCTCGAACGGGGCCCGGCCAGTGCGCGAGCGTTGCACAGCTGCATTTTATTGATAGCGGTAAGTCTTAGCAGCTGGGATGCGCACCTCGTAGGCTCGAAGAAGGACATGGCGGCGTGGGACAGCGCCTCGCGTTTCGCCTGAACTCGAAGGACTGCTCTCGAAGACGTCCTGTCTGACCGGAGTGAGGAGAGATGGGCCGATCTGCGCACCCAGGTACGACGGTGGTCGTACTGTCGACCATTCTGGCTGGCAGCGCGACACCGTCCTTGTCTCAATCGGGGTCGCCCCCCGTGGCCGCCTTGCCGAGAGCGGCATTCCAGGCCAACACGACTGCCGATCTCGCCGCACTCTGCGGCGCCACCTCCGCCTCGCCCGAGTACCAGGCCGCGAGTGCATTCTGTCACGGCTTCCTCCAAGGCGCGGGCCAGTATCACGCTGTGATCACCCAGCCGGGTTCCGGCCGCGCCCCCCTCTTCTGTCCGCCATCACCGCCCCCGACGCGCTCACAGGTGGCGGCGGCATTTGCCGCCTGGGCCAATGCGCATCCGCAATATGGGAGCGATCGCGCCGTGGATGGTCTCGCGCGCTGGGCTCACGAGACATACCCGTGCCCCCAAAGGGAAAGCCGTCCACGGTCGCGCTGACCGGGGCCAGGCAGGGAGATTGGAGATGACCCGGACCCGGCTGCTCGCATTGGCCTTGTTGGTCAGCCTGGGCGCATGCGCTGATATGAGCGACACAAGCCGCCGTACACTGACCGGCGCCGGGATTGGCGCCGTGAGTGGCTTGGCCATCGGTTCGCTCACCGGCGATTCCGGCTGGGGCGCTTTGATCGGCGCGGGTGTCGGCGCGGCAGGCGGCTATCTTTATGACCGACACAAGCAGGGCGAGCAGCGCGCCTATGAGCGCGGGGTGCAGGCGGGTCGCGCCCAGCCGCAATGACGCGATGCTGGTGCCGCCCGGGCCGTGCCCCGACTTTGCGTTCCTGCCGACACTTGCAAAGGCCGCTGGGGCGGCGCCTTACGGCAGCGACTCTCCTGCTACAGGTCGTCGCGCTCCGGCCAATGGGCGCGTCTCCGTTTCATACTTCATCTCCGGCCAGAGGCCGCCCGCGAAGGCGGAGCGGGGCGCCGGGTACCGTGATGCCCGTGGCGGCAGAATGAGTGCCCTGATCGTGGCATCGTTCAAGGACCCGCAATGCGCGCGCGCCGGCGCCGCAATGCTTCGTGCGCTCCATGCTGAGTGCAAGCTGACCATCTACGGCATGGCCGTCCTGGGGCGCATCGGGCGCGACCTCGTAATCATCGAACCAATGGCCCTGGCGGACAGCACTGCCGCACCGGCGACAGCCGCCGCGATCGGGGCATTGATGATGCTGCTGAGCGGAAGCCTCAGCGTGGCGTCCCGCACCGTGCCCTCGGGGGTGGTCAGCGCAGTCCACGAGCTCGCGGAAGCTGGCCTCGACGCCGATCTCCTCGAGCGGGTCTCGCGGACCCTGCGGCCGAGCGGAGCCGCTGTCATCGCCGAAGTGGAAGGGGATCACCATCGGGATGCAGAGCAAGGCGCGGCGGCCCTTGGGGGGCGCGTGTTTCGTCAGCTGATCCTGGGCACGGTCGCCGAGCAGCGACTCGCCGAGGAGATCGCCGCGCTGCGAAGCGAAATGGCGCGGCTCCACGATGCAAGCAGTCGAGCTACGCACCTCGCCGAGGAGCTGGCAACGGCCCGAAAGCGACGATCGGAGGATCTGAAGCGGGCGATGTCGAATGCGCGGGCCCTCGCATCCGGCCTCCGCCGTGAGGGCAGCGCCAAGGTCGCCGTGCTGCGCGCACAGGCCTCACGCCTGGAAGGAGGCATGCGTTCCGAGTTCGAGCGGCGCGCATCTGTGGTGCGAGCGGGCCTGGAGCGTCGTGCCGCGCAACTGGATCGAATTCTCGATGGCGTCTCCTACCTTGGCGATGACGACAACTAGCCTGCCACTTGCGGCGCGGGTGGGAGGACGCGGGACATCGCATCGAAGCAGATCGCGCCGCGAGCCGAGGAAATGTCGATGATTGCAGATTTACGATCACAGCAGTGCAACCGCCGAACCCTCATCCGCGCGGCACTGGTCTGTTCCGGGACAGCCCTGGGGGCGCCGGGTTGTTCTGTCCGCAGCAGGGGCACCGCCGTGCCACGAGGCCAGTTTACCACGGCGACGGTGCTCGGCGTTCCGAATGAGCGCTTCTATTTCCTGCAAGGGGCGGCAGGCGTCGATGACGAGTTTGTTGCCGCGCAGCAGCGCGAACGCGCAGCGCGCGGCTTGCCTGCAACCGCGCGGCTGCCGGTCGCGACCTTGCTCTCCGTTTCGGGCGGCGGCGAGAATGGAGCCTTCGGTGCCGGGTTGCTCTGTGGCTGGTCGGAAACCGGAACTCGCCCCGAGTTCAACCTGGTTACCGGCGTCAGCACCGGCGCACTCACCGCTCCGTTTGCCTTCCTCGGTCCACGCTATGACGGGGCCCTACGCGACGTGTACACCAACATCACGCTGCGGGACGTGGCGGAGGCTCGCAGCTATCTCACCGTGCTGTTCGAGGATGCACTGTCCGATACCCTGCCACTGTTTCGGACCATCTCGCGTCACCTGAACGAGACGATGCTGGCGGAGATCGGCACTGCGTATGATCAGGGGAGACTGCTTCTGATTGGGACCACCAACCTCGACGCGCAGGTCCCCGTCGTCTGGAATATCGGAGCCATTGCGAAGAGCGGCCATCCCCGCGCGCTCGACCTAGTGCGCCGTATCCTGCTTGCGTCAGCAGCCGTCCCCGGCGCCTTCCCCCCGGTGATGATCGATGTCGAGGTCGACGGCGAACGACACCAGGAGATGCATGTTGACGGCGGGGCATTTGCCCAGGCCTTCCTGTATCCTCGTGCCGTCGGTGAAGCGCGTGCCGAGCGGCGACATCGTGGCGTGAGGGTGCGCGAGGTGCGGGCTTATGTACTCCGCAATGCGCGGCTGGATCCCGACTGGGCTTCCGTGGATCGCCGCGTGTTCGGCATCGTCGGCCGAGCCATCTCGACAATGATCTTCACCAGTGGCTTCAACGATGTGATCCGGATGTATGATGCGACACAGCGAGACGGCATCGATTTCAACCTCGCCTATATTGGCGCGGACTTCACGACCGAGTTGAAGGAACCCTTCGACCAGACATACATGCGGGCGCTGTTCCACTATGGCTACGAGCGTGGGCGGCGCGGCTATGTCTGGTCGAAGCGTCCGCCAACAACCCGCGCAACCTTGGATTCTGCCCAGATGCAATAGCGTTCCGCACGGTGTCAGCGGGCTCTTCAAGGGCATGGGAACCTGGCCGCCATCCTGCGGCTGGCCGAGGGTGCCGGAACGCAGAACGGCGCCGACCTGGTGGCCGGCGCCGTTCTGGAGCAAGTCAAGATGGATGCGGGGACAGGATTTGAACCTGTGACCTTCAGGTTATGAGCCTGACGAGCTACCGGGCTGCTCCACCCCGCGGAGGAAAGCGAGACCAGGATCCGGTCTGGTGGCCCGGCGGCGACCGACTCTCCCGCGCCTTGAGGCGCAGTACCATGGGCGCTGGGGTGTTTCACGGCCGAGTTCGGGATGGGATCGGGTGTTTCAACCCCGCGATGGCCACCGGGCCACCGGACCGGATCCTGGTGCTGGTGTGTGGGTGGGGATCTGGTGTGGGCGCGGCTTGGCGCGGTTTGGCGCTGTGCGCGGTGGGTGTTGGGGGACCAACACCCGTGCGGTGGTGTGGTGATGGGAGTTCTTATGGGCGATTAGGACCGCTCGGCTGAGCGCATTGCTGCGCGTATACCTGCGGCCTATCGACGTGATGGTCTATCACGGCCCTTGGGGAGACCTCGTCTTGAGGTGGGTTTCCCGCTTAGATGCCTTCAGCGGTTATCCTGTCCGCACTTGGCTACCCGGCGGTGCCGCTGGCGCGACAACCGGTGCACCAGAGGTGCGTCCGTCCCGGTCCTCTCGTACTAGGGACGGATCCTCGCAAGTCTCCAACACCCACGGCAGATAGGGACCGAACTGTCTCACGACGTTCTAAACCCAGCTCACGTACCGCTTTAATCGGCGAACAGCCGAACCCTTGGGACCTGCTCCAGCCCCGGGATGCGATGAGCCGACATCGAGGTGCCAAACCTCCCCGTCGATGTGGACTCTTGGGGGAGATCAGCCTGTTATCCCTAGAGTACCTTTTATCCGTTGAGCGATGGCCCTTCCACGCGGGACCACCGGATCACTAAGGCCGACTTTCGTCCCTGCTCGCGCTGTCGCGCTCGCAGTCAGGCGGGCTTGTGCCTTTGCACTCAACAGCCGATGTCCGACCGGCCTGAGCCCACCATCGCGCGCCTCCGTTACGTTTTGGGAGGCGACCGCCCCAGTCAAACTGCCCACCACGCAGGGTCCCGGCCCGGGATGACCGGGCTCGGTTAGACGCCAGAAGAGCGCAGGGTGGTATTTCAAGGGTGGCTCCACCGAAGCTGGCGCCCCGGTTTCAAAGCCTCCCACCTATCCTACACAGCCCTCTCCTGGCGCCACTGCGAAGCTGCAGTAAAGGTTCATAGGGTCTTTCCGTCTGACCGCGGGTACCCCGCATCTTCACGGGGAGTTCAATTTCGCTGAGCCCATACCGGAGACAGTGGGGAGGTCGTTACGCCATTCGTGCAGGTCGGAACTTACCCGACAAGGAATTTCGCTACCTTAGGACCGTTATAGTTACGGCCGCCGTTTACCGGGGCTTCGGTTCGGAGCTTGCACTCCTCCCCTTGACCTTCCGGCACCGGGCAGGCGTCAGACCCTATACGTCGTCTTGCGACTTCGCAGAGCCCTGTGTTTTTACTAAACAGTCGCCACCCCCTGGTCTGTGCCACCCGCCCTTGGTTGCCCAAGAACAGGTCCCGCTTATCGCGAACTTACGCGGGCAATTTGCCTAGTTCCTTCGGTATGGTTCTCTCAAGCGCCTTGGAATTCTCGTCCAGTCCACCTGTGTCGGTTTCGGGTACGGTCCATTTGCCAGAGCTGTTTCCCGGGCCGCTCCGGCAGCCACCCCAATCCGATAAGGGATGACCACGGTTCACGGCCGTCACTTCTGGCGGGCTGAGGAATATTCACCTCATTCCCATCGGCTACGGCTGTCGCCCTCGCCTTAGGGGCCGGCTCACCCTGCGCGGATTAGCCTTGCGCAGGAACCCTTGGACTTTCGGCGACAGGGTTTCTCACCCTGTTTGTCGCTACTCATGTCCGCATTCGCACTTCCGATACCTCCACCGCCCCTCGCGGGTACGGCTTCACCGGCTTACGGAACGCTCCGCTACCGCGTGCCTTTCGGCACACCCACAGCTTCGGCACGTGGCTTGAGCCCCGTTACATTTTCGCCGCAAGACAGCTTGACTAGACCAGTGAGCTATTACGCTTTCTTTAAAGGATGGCTGCTTCTAAGCCAACCTCCTGGTTGTTTTGGCCGTCTCACATGCTTTCCCACTTAGCCACGATTTGGGGGCCTTAGCTGGTGGTCTGGGTTGTTTCCCTCTCGACGATGGACCTTAGCACCCACCGTCTGTCTGCCCGCCTGCACTCCTCGGCATTCGGAGTTCGGTAGGGTTTGGTAGGGCTTTGGGCCCCCCTAGCCCTTCCGGTGCTCTACCTCCGAGGGTGATCGACGGACGATCTACCTCAATAGATTTCGCGGAGAACCAGCTATTTCCGAGTTTGATTGGCCTTTCACCCCTAGCCACAGCTCATCCCCGACTTTTTCAACAGGCGTGGGTTCGGCCCTCCAGTGGGTGTTAC
>Ga0081539_10000478_pt1:75000-84639 | contig 84639 bp, 66 predicted proteins | sample TabmetS4T2R2_FD_71023 | JGI IMG/M metagenome (GOLD analysis project Ga0081539, IMG submission 71023) | Tabebuia heterophylla rhizosphere microbial communities from the University of Puerto Rico - S4T2R2 | ecosystem: Host-associated > Plants > Roots > Rhizosphere ...
CATGCGAGCGAAGCGCGCCGTCTCGTCGTCGCTCATACCCAAGCCCAAAAATAAGAATCTGGGGGAGATGAACTCCCCCAGACCCCTCCTTCTTTTGGAGACTTGGCGCTCGTGGAACCCGCACTCTCCACCGCCAAGCCGTTGTCTCGCTCGGAACGGAGCGCGCCACTCGCCCCAAGTCAAGAAAACCGGTGGCACCCCCTGCGCCTCGCCCATTGTGCCAGGCTCTCCACTGGCCGCGGCCAGGCCCCCAGGGCCCGGCCGCACCACGCCGCCGGGCCCTGATTGCCACGCCTACCGCCGGAGGAAATCCGCGATCACCGCGGGCGCCGCGGCATCGAACCCGACGACATCCAGCATGCCGGCATCGTCCGGGTCCGCAATCGAGAACCCGTTCGACACCATACCGACCACCACGAGCTTCGCCGGAATCCCAGTCCGCTCGCGATAAAGCCGCAGCGCCTGCACTGGATGAACCGCCCCGGCCCAGGTCTCGCTGTCGGTATAGACAACGAAGCCGTCAACCGAGAGCCCCCGCTCCAGCGCGTGCAGCATCGGCAGCGCACAGTCCGTCCCGCCGAAGGGCAGACCCGAAACGGCACGCACCGCGTCGTCCAGCCGCATCCCGTGCGAGATCGACAGCGGCGCCAGCACCGCCGGCGTCCCCCAGCCGCCGCTCGCCAGGCCGGACGCGGTGAAGCCGACGATGTGGACCTTCGCCTCGGTCGCCGCCGTCATCAGCGCCATCGCCGCGGAGCCCTCGCGCGGCGTCAGCGCAGTGCCGGCCACCCGCCCCGTCGCCATCGAGCCCGACACGTCCAGCGCCAGCAGCAGCCGCTTGCCGGTCGGCTCGACGGCGCGGAAGGCGGCATGGAACGCTGCGTTCAGCGCCTCGGTCACCGCCGGCACCGGCTCCCAGGTGAGGCGGCCACGATCCCCCCGTCCCGCGGCGTAGGTGCGCAGCGCGAGCAGGAAGGCGAGCGGGTGCACCCGGGCGCGCGCGATCCGCTCCGCGTCGGTCAGCGCCGCCATCACGCGCGGCACCGTCTGGCTGATCGGCCGCAACAGGCCCAGCGCCGCGAACGGCCCCGGCAGCCGCAGCACGCCGACCGCGGAGAGCTTGGCCAGGCTGCGCACCAGCGCGGACAGCGGCATGCGCTCCAACAACGCCAGCCAAACCTCCGCCTCGTTCAGCAGCGCCGTGGGCACGGCCTCGCGCGGCAAATCGTGCGCGCGGATCAGCGCCGCCGCCGCGTCGGCGTCGGTGCACCGGCCGAGCTCGGCGGCGGCGCGGACAAGCGTCGGCAAGGCCTCGCCCTCCGTGCCACGGCAGACCCACTCGAACAGGTCGCGCCGCACCGGCTCGCTCGTCTCCGGATGCGCGAGCCGCAGCAAGTCGCGGTGCGACCAGCCCTCGCGCTGCCGGTACTTCACCAGCTGGTACGCAAGCTGCTCGATTGGCCGCGCCAGGTACCAAGCGCCAATCGCACGCCGCAGCGCCCGGCCCCAGCCACGCTGGCCCTCCACGAGGGCCGCGAAGCGGAACAGGTGCGTACCGGTCCGGCAGACACGCGGCAGCGCCGCGAAGGCCTCCCGCCGCGTCGCCAGATCATCCGCCGCCGCGGCGAGCGCCAGCGCGAACACCGCCGGATCGTTGCGCGGCGCCCGGCCTTCCTCGCTGACCGCGAGAATCCGGGCGACCGCGCGCGGCCCGTCGGCCGCGAGGCAGCGCAGGACAGCCTGCGCGTTCTCGCGCGTCAGCGCACGCTCCGTCGCGTAGTAGCTTCCACCCTCCGCGCCAAGGACCAGAAAGCGGTCGAGCCGCGTCCAGTCGTCCACCGGGAAGGCATGCCCGCCCGCGGAATTCGGTACGCTGCCGGGAATCGGCCCGGACTGCGGCGTCGCGCGCCGCCGGAATAGGGTCAGATAGTGGGCCATCGCCCGCCTCGCGCTGGTCTCGTGCAGCAGAGCTCCGGCGGGCGTGGTGTGGCCGAGGGACAGGCTATGCGCCTACCGTGGCGAGGTAACCCTCCGCCTCCGGCCCGCCGGAGATGCCGTATTGTGGGGGATCATGCGGCGTCGCGTCCCCAACCTCGCCGCGGATACGGCAGGACGAAGGCGTGGGCCGCGTGTTGCGGTCGCCAATGTCTGTGCATCCTGCCTCCTCTCTTCGGCTCGCCGGCGGTGGGCGGACGTGGATCCGCAGGACGGGTACGGCTGGTGCTCTATCCACTGAGCTACGGCGCTTACGCGCCGACGGGATTCGAACCCGTGACCCCCAGCTTAGAGATAACCGTCTTGCTCCGGCCCGCCCGGGGCCAGGGCGCGGCGTATGCCGCAAGATGTTGCGCGGCGTCAACAGGAATTTTCGCGGCCGTGCAGCAGTCGTGCGTCCCGACACCGCGGCGACGTGAACTCCGCCCCTGGCCCCTTGCTCAGCTATCCACGCTGATGTGGTTGTCGCGGATCACCCGCCCCCATTTCTCGATCTCGCTGTGCAGGAAGTGCCCGCACTCCTCGGGGCTGGAGGCCACCACATCCGCCCCCTGCTCCTCGACCTTCGCGCGCACCTCCGCGTCCGCCAACGCCTTCGCCAGCGCCTCCTGCATGCGCGCGAGTATCGGCTGCGGGGTTCCGGCGCGGCCGAGGAAGGCCCACCAGGTCGGCGCCTCGAAATCGGCGAACCCCTGCTGCGCGAAGGACCTCACGCCGGGCACGTGACGTGTCTCGCCGCGCGTCGTCACGCCGAGCGGCCGCAGGATCCCGTTGCGGATGTGCTGGCTGATGATCACGACGTTGGACATGAACAGCGGCACGTTCCCCGCCACCGCGTCCTGCACCGCCGGTCCGCCGCCGCGATAGGGCACGTGCACCAGCCGGAATCCGCCCTGCTGCTGCAGCAGCGTGGTGGAAACATGCGCGAGCCCGCCCACGCCGGAAGTCGCGAAGCTGATCGTCTCCGGGGCGCGCTTGGCGGCGTCGACCACCTCCTGGAAGCTGCGATAGGGGGCATCCTTGTGCGCCACCAAGCAGAGCGGCCCGGTCGCCACCAGCGAGACCGGCGCGAAGGCTTCCACCGCCCGGTAGTTCAGCCGCATCACCGTCTGGTTGGTCGCCTCGTTGTCGTAGGCGAGGAGCCAGGTGTAGCCATCGGGCGCGGCGCGGGCGACTTCGCTCGCACCGATGGAGCCGGAGGCGCCGCCCCGGTTGTCGACCACCACCGGCTTGCCCAGCGCCTCGGCGAGCCGCGCCTGGAAGATGCGCGCGATGGTGTCGGTGGAGCCGCCCGGCGGGAAGGGGATCACCACTCGGACGGGCCGGTCGGGCCAGCCGGGCTGGGCGCGCAGGAGGCGCGGCGCCGCCAGCCCGGCGGCGCTCAGGGCAAGTAGGGCGCGGCGCTGCATCGGACGCGAACTCCCAGGGATGTTCGTGGCCCTAGCGGGCCTCCGCCTCAGATGACACGGCGTGGGCCAAAGTCTCAAGCCCACCGCCGCGCGCCCCGTCCCGCCCCCGCCCTTCCAGCATCGATTCGCGGCGGAAACTGTCCTCGATATGGCTCGCCAGCGCCTCGGCCACCGCCCCGCCCGTGCCGCCATTGATCATCAGGATGGCGAATTCCGGCAAGTCCGGCAGGCCGTCCTCGCGGCCGAGCTCGCGCAAGCCCGACGGCAACGGCCCCGGCATGCACACCGTCACGGCCAGCCCCGCCATGGCCGGCGCCAGGGTGCCGGCCTGGGAGGCGCTGACATAGGCCATGCGCCAGGGGATGTCCGCGCCGTCCATCGCCTGCGTCGCGGCGCGCCGCCAGCCACAGCGCGTCGAGGCGAGCGCCACCGGCAGCGGTCGCCGGCGATGCGTGGCATGGTTCGCCGACCCCACCCAGATCAGCTTGCCCCGCCACAGCGGCCGCGCCGAGAACCCGGCCGGCTCGTTGCTCTCGGAGAGCAGCGTGAGGTCCAGCTCGCCGCGCTGCAGCCGCTCCGCCAGCTCGTTCGAGGGCGCGCAGATCACCTCCACATCCACGGCGGGATGGGTCTCGGCGAAGCGCGCCAGAATGCCTGGCAGGAAGCGCAGCACGTAATCGTCGGGCGAGCCCAGCCGCACCGTTCCCGCCACGGCGGGGCTGCGGAAGGTCGCGACGATGTCGTCATGCAAGGCAAGCAGCCGCCGCGCCCGGTCGAGCAGCCAGGCGCCATGCGGGGTCGGTTCCACCCCGCGCGGCCCGCGATGGAGCAGCGGCTGGCCGAGCAGCTCCTCGAGCCGGCGGATCTGCATGGAGACGGCGGATTGCGTCCGCCCCACCACCTGCGCCGCGCGGGTGAAGGACCCGCCTTCGGCGATCAGCACGAAGCTTCGCAACAGATCGGGATCGAGCCCCGGCGGCAGCAGCATGGTGCCACTCCCTATCAAGACCGCTGATGCACGCGGTCAATATATTTCGTTTTTCTGATGCCTGCCAGCCCCCCATCTTCTCCTCAACGCCATCCCCGCATGGAGGAGAAAATGCGAACCCAAGTCGCCACCGGCACCACCCCGATCGAGGCACCGCGCCAGGCCGCGGATCGGCTCGGCTGGATCGGCCGCACGGCACGCACCCTGCGCACCCGGCACCAGCTCGCCGAGATGGAGCCGCGGATGCTCGCCGATATCGGTATCAGCCGCAGCGACGCGGCGCTCGAATTGGCGCGCTGGCCCTGGGACCTCGGCGACCGCCCGCGCCGCCGCTGATCCGTTACGAATTGCGCCCGGTGCGGCCGTGCCGCGCCGAGCATCGGCGAGGGGGCGCTCCCCTCAAGAAATCATCCCGCGGCCATGGAACCCGTGCCCAGCCCGGTCGTTGCAGCCCGGGCGACAGTGCAGCGCAGCATGGTTGCCCATCGCAACCCTCCAGCGGGAGATCGCCATGGCTGATCCGCGCGAAACCACCTCTGACGCCATTGGAAAGGCCGCCTCGGTCAGCGAGAAAGGGCTGGAGCAAGGCCGCGAGACCGTGCGCCGCGGCTTCAGCGCCGGCCTCGAAGCAGGCCGCCGCACCATGGACGAGGCAAGCGGCCGCGCCGAGCAATTGACGCGCGGCTCGGCGCAGAACATGGAAGCGATGCTCGACGCCTCCACCGTCTTCGCGAGCGCCGCGCAGAACATCTCCCATGAGTGGATGGAGCTGTTCGAGGAGCGGCTGCGCAGCAACACCGAATGCCTCGGCCGCATGATCCAGTGCCGCTCGCTGGGCGATGCCTTCCGCCTGCAGGGCGAGCTGCTGCAGGATAATTGGAAGCAGGTCGCGGAGCGGACGCGGCGCATCGCCGAGATCCAGCTGGATGCCGCGAACAAGGCCACCAAGGCCTTCGCAGGGCGCTTCCAGCAGGGCGCGGAACAGGTCCAGCGCCTCGCCTGAGCCGCAGCGCGGCCTCGCGTTTCGAGCAAAGACTGGGGGGCGGAGTGAACTCCGCCCCCCAGACCCCCCACCTCCTTTTTTTGGCTATGGGGAAGCGTGGCGAGTGCCGTTCTCAGCCCGACGACGCTGCGTCGCTTGAGAGTGCGGGAGGGGTCTCGGGCGGAGTTCATCTCCACCAAGGGCTCAGCCGATCAGCGCCGCGGCCTCTTCCAGCGCCGGCGCGATCGCCAGCACGAACACCTCGCGCCCATCGCCGCCGATCAGCCCGTCGAGATCCATCCCGACCAGCAGGGACAGCAGCCGCGCCCGCCCGCCGCCAAGCATCGCGGTGGTGAGCCCCGCCAGCCTGCCCGCGCGGTCGGTGACCGGCCCGCCCGAATGGCTCATCAGCGCCGGCATCTGCGCGGTGAAGCCTGGTCCGTAGCGCCGCAGCGCCGCGCTCTCGCGCGTCACCCGCCCCGCCGCGATGGCGCGGCCCGATTGGCTCGGCCCCACCGCCCAGACCGGATCGCCGCTGCGCGGCGGCTCGGCGATCGGCGCCGCCCGGAACGCGCCCGCCGGCGCCTCCAGCACCGCGAGATCGAGCTTCCCGCTGCGCGCCGCCACGCGCCCGGCGACGCTCGCCGCTCCGTCCCCGCGGCGGAGCGCCACCGCGTCCGCGCCGCGCACCACATGGCCGCTGGTCAGCAGATGCTGCTCCGAGATCGCGATCGCCGCGCCGAGCAGCGCGAACCCCGCGCCGTCATGCACCGCCGCGAAGGAATCGCGTGCGATCGCATGCGCCGGCGTGCGCTCCGCTTCGCGCGCCGGCAGGCCGGCGCAGCCGGCCAGCGGCGCGAGCAGCACGGGAAGGATCTGGCGACGATGCATGGCGCTCAGGATGGCAGGGCTCGGTTACGAACATATCAAGAACGCCCGCCGCGCCTGCCGCGGGAAGCCGAAAACTTGTCGACGCACCCGCGCCCAGCCGGATGCTCCGCGAGCGCCCTGGCAGCCCGGGCGCCCCGCGCGGTACCCTCGCACTCATGCCGAGTCTCGCCCTGGAGCGGAAGGCCGGCGGCAAGGTCGCAGGCATCGACGAGGCGGGGCGCGGCCCCCTTGCCGGCCCGGTCCTTGCCGCCGCGGTCTTCTTCCCCGTCCCGCCGCCCCGCTCCCTCGCCCGGCAGATCGACGACAGCAAGAAGCTGACCCCGGAGGCGCGCGAGGCCGCCTTCGCCGCGCTCCTCGCCGCCGCCGCCAAGGGCCGCGTGATGTTCGGCGTCGGCGCCGCCTCGGCCGAGGAGATCGGCCGCATCAACATCCTCCGCGCCACGCATGTCGCGATGCGCCGCGCCCTGCTGCGCCTCGCAGAGACGCCCGATTGCGTGCTGGTGGACGGCAACATGCCGCCGCCCATGCCCTGCCGCGTCGAATGCGTGATCGGCGGCGACGCCGAGAGCCTCTCCATCGCCGCCGCCTCGATCCTCGCCAAGGTGCTGCGGGACCGCGCCATGCGCCGCCTCGATCCACGCTGGCCGGGCTACGGCTTCGCCAACCATGTCGGCTACGCGACCCCGGAGCATCGCGCGGCGCTGGCCCGGCTCGGCCCCACGCCCCACCACCGCCGCGGCTTCGCGCCGGTGGACCAGCTCACCCTATCGCTTGGTTGACGTGCGGAGTCGCAACGGCGAATCTGCATCGCGCGCGAGGGGAACAGCCTGTTGGGGACCGGGGTGGAACTGCCCCTCGACCAGGTGCTGGTCGGGGACTGCACGGAGATGCTGCGGCTGCTGCCGCCGGCCTCGGTGCACGCCATCTTCGCCGACCCGCCCTACAACCTGCAATTGCGCGGCGAGCTGCGCCGGCCCGACGACTCCCTCGTCGATGCGGTGGACGACGCATGGGACCGGTTCGCCGATTTCGGCGCCTATGACCGCTTCACCCGCGACTGGCTCGCCGAATGCCGCCGCGTGCTGCGCAAGGACGGCACCATCTGGGTGATCGGCGCCTATCACAACGTCTTCCGCCTCGGCGCCGCGCTGCAGGATCTCGGCTTCTGGATCCTCAACGACGTCATCTGGCGCAAGGCGAACCCGATGCCGAATTTCCGCGGCCGGCGCTTCACCAACGCGCATGAGACGCTGGTCTGGGCGGCGCGCGGCCAGGACAGCCGCCACCGCTTCAACTACGCCGCCATGAAGGCGCTGAACGACGACGTGCAGATGCGCAGCGACTGGTTCATCCCGCTCTGCACCGGCCAGGAACGCCTGCGCGACGAGGCGGGCAACAAGCTCCACCCGACCCAGAAGCCCGAAGCCCTGCTGCACCGGGTGATCCTCGCCTGCACCGCGCCCGGCGAGGTGATCCTCGACCCTTTCCTCGGCACCGGCACCACCGCCGCGGTGGCCCGCCGCCTGGGCCGCCGCTTCATCGGCATCGAGCGGGAAGAGCCCTACGCTGCGGCCGCCCGCGCCCGGGTCGAGACGGTCCAGCCGCTGGACGACAGCGTCGCGCTGACCCTGCCCTCGCGGCGCGAGCAGCCGCGCATCCCCTTCGGCGCTCTCGTCGAGCGCGGCCTGGTGCCGCCCGGCACCCGGCTGATGGACCGCCAGCGCCGCTTCGAGGCGGTGGTCGGCGCCGACGGCACGCTGCGTTGCGGCCGCGCCCAAGGCTCCATCCACCAGGTCGGCGCCGCGGTGCAGGAAGCGCCGTCCTGCAATGGCTGGCTGTTCTGGCACCTGCGCGCCCCCGACGGCCGCCTCCGCCCGCTCGACGAGCTCCGCGCCGAGCTCGTGGCGAAGAGCTAGTGTCCCGATTCCGAAGAATCGGGACACTAGCGTGTGTTTTCAGTGGCCTGCTGATCCGCTCGGTTCACTGCGAAGGGCAGCGAACTTCGCGGGCAGGACACTAGGGTCTGTTGAGAATTGGGATTCCGGCGACCACGGTGAGCATGATTCAAGCTTCGGATGGAGCGATTCGTGTTGACCGACGCCCAGTGGGCGAAGATGGAGCCGCACTGCCTTGGCAAGCCTGAGGACCCTGGGCGCAGCGGGACAGACAACCGGCTGTTCGTGGAGGCGGTGCTGTGGATTGTTCGCACAGGTTCACCCTGGCGCGATGTGCCGGCGGGGTTCGGCAAGTGGAACACGGTGTTCAAGCGCTACCGGGACTGGGTCAAAGCCGATGTCTTCGTTCGGCTTTTCCAGGCCTGCTCGGATGAGCCGGACCTCGAATACGCGATTGTCGATGCCACGATCGTCAAGGTGCACCGCCACGGGCAGGGCGCAAAAGGGGGACTCAAAATCAGGCCATCGGCCGATCCAAGGGGGGCGTGACGACCAAGATCCTCGCCCTGACCGACGCATTGGGCAATCTGGTGCGCTTCATCCTGTTGCCCGGTCAGCGCCACGACACCGTGGGCGTTCCACCGCTGATCGACGGGATCGCCTTCGATGCGCTGATCGGGGACAAAGCCTTCGACAGCAACTGGATGATCACCGAGCTCAACGAGCGCGGGGCCAAGGCGGTGATCTCCCAGCACCCGCGCCGAACGCAACCGCTCCCGGTCGATGAGGAAATGTACAAGTGGCGTCACCTGATCGAGAACTTCTTCTGCAAGATCAAGGAGTTCAAGCGCATCGCCATGCGCGCCGACAAAACCGATGCAAGCTTCTCAGCCAACATTTATCTCGCCGCCGCCGTTATCCACTCACGATGAATCTCAACAGACCCTAGCGCGCTGCGCGCACGAAAGCCGCGGTCACCGCCTCGTCATAGGCATTGCCGAAATTGGTGCGGATGAAGGTGACCACCGCGGCGACATCCGCGTCGCTCAGCACCGCGCCGAAGCCCGGCATGGCGCGCTGGCCCCGCAGCACCACCGTCACCGCGTAGTCCGCGGCGGCGAGGCTCGCATTGCTGGCGAGTCCCGGGTAGCGCGCCGCGCCGGCGGCGCCGGCGCCATCCGGCATGTGGCAGCCCTGGCAGATCGCGCGGTACAGCTCCTCGCCGGCGGCGCCCGAGCCCTGCGCCCGTGCGGGCACCGCCGCGCCGAGCCCCGCCAGCAGCAGGACGGCCGAAACCCACCGCATCGCGCTCAACCCCCCACCACGCGCCGATGCAGGCGCGTCACCGCATCCAGCGCGGAGAGGATCGCCCCTTCCTGCCAGGCCGGCAGGTAGGAGGCGTGCTCGCCCGCCAGCAGCAGCCGCCCGTCGATGGCGCAGAGATTCTCGTAATGCTCGGCGCGCGCCTGCTCGGTCCAG
>Ga0081539_10000479_pt1 | contig 84481 bp, 88 predicted proteins | sample TabmetS4T2R2_FD_71023 | JGI IMG/M metagenome (GOLD analysis project Ga0081539, IMG submission 71023) | Tabebuia heterophylla rhizosphere microbial communities from the University of Puerto Rico - S4T2R2 | ecosystem: Host-associated > Plants > Roots > Rhizosphere ...
GGGGGCGCGCCTGGCCGAGGCGATCACCGGCGCGGTGGGTCCGCGCAGCGAGATCCTGGGGCCGGCGCCGCTGTTCCGCCTGCGCGGCCGCGAGCGCCGGCAGGTGGTGGTCAAGACCACTGAGCGCGAGGCCGCGATCCGCGCCACGGCGGCCGCCGTGGGGGCGGCGGCGCGCGACCGCGCACTGCGCGACGTCGCCTTCTCGGTCGACGTCGATCCGCAGTGACGCGGCTACAGTAAGCGCCTCGTGGCCGACGAGCAGAGCGTCCAGACCGAAGAGCAGCAGGAGCCGCGCGACCGTCTCGACCCGGAGACCCGCGCGCGCCGCGACGCCGCGCTCCGGCACGTGCGCAAGTACGGCGACCCGGCGCTGCGCAGCCGCGCGCGACCGGTCGAGGTGTTCGACGACGCGCTCGCCGACGAGGTGCAGCGGATGGGCCGGCTCATGGACGACGCGCTCGGCATCGGCCTCGCCGCGACCCAGCTCGGGGTGATGCACCGCGTGCTCGTCTACCGCGTCGACACCGACGCGCCGCTCGGCGTCCTCATCAACCCCGAGTTCGAGCACAAGAGCGATGAGCTCGAGACGATGGAGGAGGGCTGCCTCTCGCTGCCCGGCGTCGGCGTCGAGGTCGAGCGCGCGACCGAGGTCCGGGTCCGCGCGGTCGACGCCGCCGGCGCGCCGATCACCGTCGAGGCCTCCGGCCTGGAGGCGCGCGTGATCCAGCACGAGATCGACCACCTCGACGGCGTCCTCATCCTCGACCGCACGACCCGGGAGCAGCGCAAGCAGGCGATGCGCGCGCTGCGCGAGGGCCAGACCGCCTCGCCCGCGGTCGAAGCTTGAACACCGTCTACCTCGGGACCTCCGCGTTCGCCGCCGCGGTGCTCGAGCGGCTCGCCGGGAGCGCGCACCGGCCGGCGCTGGTCGTCACGCGCCCGGACCGGCCGAAGGGGCGCGGGCGGCAGGTCCAGCCGCCGCCCGTCGCCGTGCGGGCGCGCGAGCTCGGGCTCGACGTGATCCAGCCCGAGCGGCTGCACGAGCCCGAGCCGCTGGCGCGGATCGCCGCCGCCGCGCCCGAGGTGGCGTGCGTGTGCGCCTACGGCGTGCTCATCAAGGAGCCGCTGCTGTCGGCCTACGAGATGCTCAACGTGCACCCGTCGCTGCTGCCGCGCTGGCGCGGCGCCGCGCCGGTCGAGCGCGCGGTCATGGCCGGCGACGCGCAGACCGGCGTGTCGATCATGCGCCTGACCGCGGGGCTCGACTCCGGGCCCGTGTGCCTCCAGGAGCCCGAGCCGATCGGGCCGGAGGACGACTACGGGTCGCTGGCCGCGCGGCTGCAACGTCTCGGCGGCGACCTCCTCGTGCGCGCGCTCGACGAGCGGCCGCCGTTCGCCGAGCAGGACGAGTCGCAGGTCACCTACGCGCACAAGATCGAGGCCGCCGACCGCGCGCTGGACCCTGCGCGCACGCCGGAGGAGCTCGAGCTCACGGTGCGGGCGCTGCGGCCCCACATCGGCGCGCGCGTCGCCCTGCCGGACGGCGACTACCTCGGCGTGGTCGCGGCCCGCGTGGCGGACGGCGACGTCGAGCCCGGCCGCGTCCGCGCCGACGGCTCGCGGCTGCTCCTGGGCGCCCGCGGCGGCGCGCTCGAGCTGACCGAGATCCGCCCGCCCGGCAGCCGGCCCATGGCCGCCGCCGACTGGCTCCGGGGCCGCCCGGACGAGCGGCTCACGGACTTCGCGATCGCCCCTTAACGGAGTCCGGCCGCCAGAGGCGGCCGGACGGGAGGAGGGTGCTGCTGGGAGGGACTCAGTCGTTCTCGTCGTTGGCCGCGGCGGCGGTCGGGGCGGCCGTGGCGGCCGACGGAGCGGCCGGCGTCGTCGCCGGGGCGGGAGCGGCCTTGACCGGCGCCGGAGCGACCTTGGCCGGCGCGGGAGCCGGGGCGGGTGCCGGGGCGACGGCCGGAGCCGGGGCGGGCGCCGGGGCCTGCACGGGCGCCGGGGCGGCCTTGGCCTTCTCGACGTGCGCGACCGGGGCGTGCGCGACCGGGGCGGCCTTGACGGGCGCCGGGGCCTTCTCGACGTGCGGGGCCGGAGCCGCCGGCGCCTTCTCGACGTGCGGGGCCGGAGCCGCCGGCGCCTTCTCGACGTGCGGGGCGGGAGCCGCCGGCGCCTTCTCGACGTGCGGCGCCGGAGCCGGCGAGTCGTCGACCACCGCAGCCGTCGTCGTCGTGTGCTGCGGCGCGGCCGCGACCGGCGTGACGGCGTGCGCCACGGCGGCGGCCGGGACCGTCGGCGAGGGAAGCGGGTCGGGACCGCCGGCCGGGCCACCGTGACCGTCGTCGGCCGGGTGCTCGAGGTGGACCGGATCCGGCTGCGGGCCGATCGGGTTGCCGTTGTCGACCGGCGGCGGCGTCTGGTGGTTGTCGTCGTCGGGCTTGGTCGGCTCCGGCTCGGTCGGCGTCTCGACGGGCGTGGGCGTCTCCGGCACCGGCTGGGCGATGGTCGGGTCGCTGCCGACCTCGACCTCGTTGCCGTTCGGCACGCCGTCGCCGTCGGCGTCGTCGGCGCCGTCGGGCGTCCCGTCGTTGTTGGAGTCGGGCGACCAGGGCTTCGTGCCCAGGGCGGCCTCGGTGGCGTTCGGGATGCCGTCGTGATCGGAGTCCAGCGAGCCGTCCGGGATGCCGTTGGTCACGGCGCGGATCGGGGAGGTGCGGACGCGGAACTCGTCGATGTTGGGGACGCCGTCGTGATCGGGGTCGGCGGTCGCGTCGGCGACGTTCGGGTTCGTGCCGTTGCTCGCCTCCCAGATGTTCGGGATGCCGTCGCCGTCGGTGTCGACGAGGTTCGGCTGCGTGAAGCCGGCGCCGCCGAAGTTGTTGCCGGTGCCGTGGCCCTGAGCGCTGGTGCCGCTCAGGCCGGCGCCGGACGCCCCGTTGCTCGTGGCCGAGCCCGTGGCGGTGCTGCCGGCGACGGTCGAGCCGCCGCTCGTCGGGATGACCGCGACGGTCGCGGCGCCGCCGGTCGCGGCGTTGCCCACGAGCACGGTCGCCGAGCCGACGCCCGGGACCGCGGCGGGGCCGCTCGTGGCCGGGCGGCTGGTGGCGGGACGCGTCTGGGCCGCAGGCTGGCGCACGGCCGGCGCCGCCATGTGGACCTCGTCGTTGCCTCCCGGCTGAAGATTGTCCGGCCAGTGGGTCCAGCCGAGGAGCGGAGCGCTGAGCGCTCCCACGCCGAGCACCCCAGCTACCAGACCGGCCGCCACGGTGCCGGCGAACCGCAGATCGCGCAGGCCGCCGGCGCGCTCCTGGCGCTCGGCCCCGCGATTGGTGTTCGTCAGCGACATGATTGGTTCCCCTTCCGAGGCGGCTATCGGCAAGTTCTACGGGCTGCTTTAGCCCTCAGCCACGAAAATTGAGTGTTTGGGTGCCGTAATGGACGAACGTACGACACCCCCGCTGACAAACACCCTGGAAATCCCCCCAAATTGCGCGGCCCCGACACACCGGAATCCGGCCCTCGACCGCAGCCGGAATCTCGCACCCAGAATGCCCGCTCCCCGGGGGCCGCGAACGTCGCTGCGCCAAGCCGGGGGCCCGGCCCCGGCGGCGCCGCTCCCGCGCGGGTGTGCGCGCTCGCAGTCGTCAGGCGCGTCTTCGAGGAGAACGCGTACGCCGACCGCGCCCTGCACGGGGAGGCCGAGCGGCTGCGACTGGACCCGCGCGATCGCGCGCTGGCCACCCGGCTGGCCTACGGCGCGGTGCAGCGCCGGGCCACGCTCGACCACGTGATCGAGGCCCTCGCCGGACGCCCGACGAGCAAGCTCGAGCCCGCCGTGCTGGCCGCGCTGCGCCTCGGCGTGCTCCAGCTCGCGTACATGGACCGCATCCCCGCGCACGCGGCCGTGGCCGAGTCGGTCGAGCTGGCCAAGCGCGACTCGCGCCGCGGCGCCGGCCTCGTGAACGCCGTGCTGCGCCGCGCCGCGCGCGAGGCGCGGCCGCTCGTCGAGGCCCTGCCCGATCGCACCGCGGCCGAGGCGGCGCTGCGCCACTCGCATCCGCTGTGGATCGCCGAGCTGTGGTTCGACGCGCTCGGCCCCGACGCCGCGCGGGCGCTGATGGCCGCGGACAACGAGCCCGCCGAGGCCGCGCTGCGCGCCAACACGCTCCGAATCGACCGGGCCGAGCTGGCGCGGCGCCTCCCGGTCAAGGCGCGCGAGTCCGAGCTGGCGGAGGGCCTCGTGCTCGACGAGCCGTTCGACGCCTTCGCCTCGCCGCTGTGGGAGCAGGGCCTGTTCATGCCGCAGTCGCGCGCCGCGATGACGGTCGCCCGCATCCTCGACCCTCACCCTCGAGATGAGGTTCTGGATCTGTGCGCGGCGCCCGGAGGCAAGACCACCCACATCGCCGCGCTGACCGGGAACGCGGGCCGCGTCGTGGCCGTCGAGCGGCACCCCGGCCGCGCCGAGGCCCTGCGCCGCACCGCCGCGCGCATGCGCGCCACGAGCGTCGAGGTGCGAACCGCCGACGCCACGGAGCCGCAGGGCACGTTCGACCGCGTGCTCGTCGACCCGCCGTGCTCGGACCTCGGGACGCTCGCCTCCCGGCCCGACGCGCGCTGGCGCAAGGATCCCGCCGCCGTCGAGCGGCTGGTCGCGCAGCAGGCGGATATCCTCGACGCCGCCGCCGCGAGCGTCCGGCCCGGCGGCGTGCTCGTCTACTCGACCTGCACGATCTCGCCCGCCGAGAACGAGCATCGCATCGCCGACTTCCTGCGACATCACGACGACTTCGCGCTCGACGACCCGCCGTCCGACGTCCCGGTCTGGGACCATCCGACCGTGCCACGTGTGACGCAGACGCTCCCGCACCGGGACGGCACGGAAGGGTTCTTCATCGCGCGGATGCGACGGGCATGACCGACGAGCACGTCGATCTCGGCGACATCTGCCCGGCCTGCGGCGAGCCCTGGCTGCGCCCGACGAACCTGCCGGGCCGCTACCGCTGCGTGAACTGCCTGCACCGCTTCGAGCTGCGCTCCGTGTGCCCGAACTGCGGCGAGCACTCGACGATCGTGCGGATGTCGGACACCGCGCTGTACGTCTGCAACCACTGCCGGAGCTCGATGCTCCAGCCCATATGAGCGCCCCGCGCGGCGTCGCCCCGTCGATCCTGGCCGCCGACTTCGCCCGCCTGGGCGAGCAGGTCGGGACGGTCCTGGAGGCGGGCGCGCGCCAGATCCACGTCGATGTGATGGACGGCCACTTCGTGCTGCCGATCTCGATGGGCGCGCTCGTGGTCGAGGCGCTGGCCGAGCAGGTTCACGACGCCGGCGCGCTCGTCGACGTGCACCTGATGGTGGAGCGGCCCGAGCGCCACATCGCCGCCTTCGCCGCCGCGGGCGCCGACCACATCACCGTCCACGCCGAGGCGACGCCGCACCTCCAGTACGCGCTCCAGGCGGTCCATGACGCGGGCTGCACGGCCGGCCTCGCGCTCTGCCCCGGCACGTCGGTCGACGCCGCCTCGGAGCTGCTCGCCGACATCGACCTGCTGCTCTGCATGACCGTCAACCCCGGGTGGGGCGGCCAGGCGTTCCTGCCGAGCTCGCTCGGAAAGCTCGAGCGCCTGCGCGCCCTGCTCGGGCCCGGACCGGCGATCGAGGTCGACGGCGGGATCGACGCGACGACGGCCGGGCCGTGCGCCGCGGCGGGGGCGACGGCGTTCGTGGCGGGCAGCGCGCTGTTCGGCGCGGCGGATCCCGCGGCCGCCTTCAAGGAGATCGCGGCCGCCGCCGGCTGAGCCCTGGTCGAACCGGCGGGTACGGCCAGCCGTATTGGAGCGCCCTTGCGGCGAAGCCAGACTTGTGAACGTGGGTCACAGGGTCCTGATCGTGGACGATCATCCGTCGTTCCGCGCGACCGCGCGAGTCCTCCTCGAGGCTGAGGGCTTCGACGTGGTCGGCGAGGCCGCCGACGGGGCGTCCGCGCTCACCGAGGCCGGGCGCCTTCAGCCGGAGCTCGTGCTGCTCGACGTCCAGCTACCCGACATCGACGGCTTCGACGTCGCGGCGCGCCTCACCGGCGGCGACAACGGCCCGGTCGTGATCCTGGTGTCGAGCCGCGACTCCTCGGACTTCGGGCCGCTCGTGACCCGCTCCGGCGCGCGCGGGTTCGTGCCCAAGGCGGAGCTGTCGGGCGACCGCCTCTACGCGCTCCTATGACCGGGCTGCGACGCGCTCTCGCCGGCGTGGCGCTCGCAGGCGTCGTCGCCGCGGCCGCCGCCTCCGCGCTCCTCGTCGCGTCCGACCACATCCCCAAGCCGGCCGCCTCGATCGTGATCGGCCTGCTGATCACGTGGTCGTTCATCGGCACCGGCCTGTACGCCTGGTGGCGCCGGCCGAGCAACCGCTTCGGCGCGCTCATGACCGCGGTCGGCTTCACGTTCCTGCTCGGCTCGCTCACCGCGTCCGACGCCTCGATCGTCTTCACGGCCGGCGTGATGCTCTCGAGCGTCTACTTCGTCGTCTTCGCGCACATGGTCGTCGCCTATCCCGAGGGCCGGCTGGAGAAGCGCTGGCACGCCTGGCTGGTCGGCGCCGGCTACGCGCTCGCGCTCGTCGGGCCGCTGCCGCAGCTCCTGTGGGGCTTCAGCGACGGGATGAAGTGCGACGAGTGCCCGCCGTCGGCGCTGCTGATCGACCACGACGCCACGCTGCGCGACATCGGCAACGCGATCACGTCGGCCATGGGCGTGCTCGTGGTCGGCGTCGTGCTGGCGATCCTGCTGCGCCGGTGGGCGCAGGCGACGGCGCCGCAGCGGCGCGCGATGGCGCCCGTCCTGTGGTCCGGGGTCGCGATGCTGGTCCTGCTCGGCGCGGCGCTCGGCTCCGACGCGGCCGGCATCAACCGCCTGACCGACGTGGCCAGCACGCTCGGGCTGATCGTCTTCGCGTCGGTCCCGTGGACGTTCCTCATCGGGCTGGTCCGCAGCCGCGTGGTGCGCGCCGGCGCGGTCTCCGAGCTGCTGCTGCGGCTCGGCGAGGCGCCCGGGACCGGCTCGCTGCGCCGGCGCCTGGCCGACGCGCTCGGCGACGCCTCGCTCCAGCTCGTGTTCTGGCTCGACGACAAGGGCAAGTGGGTGGACGCCGACGGGCGCAAGGTCGAGCTCCCTCGCGAGGGCGCCTGGACCGCGGTGGAGCTCGAGGGCCGGCGCGTGGGCGCGATCGTGCACGACGTCAGCCTCAGCGCCGAGCCCGAGCTGCTGCGCTCCGTGGCCGCCGCGGCCGGGCTGGCGATGGAGAACGAGCGGCTTCAGGCCGAGCTGCGCGCCCGCGTCGAGGACCTGCGCGCCTCCCGCGCGCGCATCGTCGAGGCCGGCACGCACGAGCGCCGCCGGCTCGAGCGCAACCTCCACGACGGCGCCCAGCAGCGGCTCGTCGCGCTCTCGCTGTCCCTGCGCCTCGCGCAGGGCAAGCTGCGCAAGGACCCCGACGCCGCCGACGAGATGATCACCGCGGCCCAGGAGGAGCTCACGCTCGCGCTCGCCGAGCTGCGCGAGCTGGCCCGCGGCATCCACCCGGCGGTGCTGTCCGACCGCGGGCTCGGAGCCGCCCTGGAGGCGCTCGCGGGCCGCGCGCCGCTCGACGTCGAGCTCGCCGAGGTCCCCGAGGACCGGCTGCCCGAGGCGATCGAGGCGGCCGCCTACTTCGTGGTCGCCGAGGCGCTGACCAACGTGGTCAAGTACGCCCACGCCACCCAGGCCACGGTCAGCGTGAGCCGCTACAACGGGTGCGCCGTGGTGGAGATCGCCGACGACGGGATCGGGGGCGCCGATCCGGGTCGCGGGTCCGGCCTGCGGGGGCTTGCCGACCGCGTATCCGCCCTGGATGGGAACATGGAGCTTGACTCCCCCGCCGGGGCGGGCACTAGGCTGCGCGCTGAGATACCCGTATGACGGACACCGCCACCGCACTTCGCGTCGTGATCGCCGATGACTCCGTGCTGCTCCGCGAGGGCCTCTCGCGCCTGCTCGAGGAGTCGGGCTTCGAGGTCGCCGGCCAGGCCGGCGACGCCGAGGACCTGCTGCGCAAGGTCGGCGCCCACCGGCCCGACGTCGCGGTGGTCGACGTGCGCATGCCGCCCACCCACACCGACGAGGGCCTGCGCGCCGCGCACCGCATCCGCGCCGAGCACCCGGACACCGCGGTGCTCGTGCTGTCGCAGTACGTCGAGGAGGCGTACGCGCTCGAGCTGCTGTCGGAGTCGACCGAGCGGACCGGCTACCTGCTCAAGGACCGCGTGGCCGACGTCGAGACGTTCACCGACGCGGTGCGCCGCGTGGCGGGCGGCGGATCGGCGCTGGACCCGGAGGTCGTGGCGCTGCTGCTCGGCCGCCGCCGCCGGGAGGATCCGCTCGACGCGCTGACCGCGCGCGAGCGCGAGGTGCTGGGCCTGATGGCCGAGGGCCGCTCGAACGCCGCGATCGCCGAGGCGCTGGTCGTCACCGAGCGCGCCGTCGAGAAGCACGTCACCTCGATCTTCTCCAAGCTCGACCTCACGCCGACGGTCGAGGACCACCGCCGCGTGCTCGCCGTCCTGGCGTACCTGCGGGCGTAGACCGCACCCCGGGAGTTCGGTTAGCCGCACGCTTGGCGTCAAGGCGCCTCGCAATGCTGGAAGGCATGAACGAGCCGATCTCGTCTCCGATCGTCGCCGCCACCGAGCTCCGCCGCGTCTACGGCGAGGGCGAGACGGCCGTGCACGCGCTGCGCGGCATCACCGTCGGCTTCCCCTCCGGCCAGTTCGCCGCGATCATGGGCCCGTCGGGCTCCGGCAAGTCCACGCTCATGCACCTGCTCGCGGGGCTCGACCGGCCGACCTCCGGCTCGGTCGTCGTCGACGGCTCCGAGCTCGCGGGCCTCGACGACCGCGGCCTCACGCGCCTGCGCCGCGACCGCCTCGGCTTCGTCTTCCAGGCCTTCAACCTCGTGCCGGTGCTGACCGCCGAGGAGAACATCGTGCTGCCGCTCACGCTCGCGGGCCGCAAGCCCGACAAGGAGTGGCACGACACGCTGATCGCCGCCGTCGGGCTCGGCGATCGCCTCACGCACCGCCCGTCCGAGCTCTCGGGCGGCCAGCAGCAGCGCGTCGCCGTCGCGCGGGCGCTGATCCACCGCCCGGCCGTCGTGTTCGCCGACGAGCCGACCGGCAACCTGGACTCCCAGTCCTCCGACGAGGTCCTCGGGCTGCTGCGCCAGGCCGTCGACGAGTTCGGCCAGACCGTCGTGATGGTCACCCACGACGCCCACGCGGCCTCGGTCGCCGACCGCATCGTCGTCCTCACCGACGGCCGGATCGTCCACGACGGCGCCGGCGAGAGCACGGAGGGCGTGCTGGACCTCATGAAGGCCGTCGCGTAGGAGCGCGGACGTGCTCAAGGTCGCCCTCAAGGGTCTGCTGACCCGCAAGCTGCGCACGGCGCTGACCGGCTTCGCGGTCGTCATCGGCGTCGCGTTCGTCGCCGGCACGTTCGTCTTCACCGACACGATCGACGCCTCGTTCAAGGACCTCTTCGAGCGCACGCAGAAGGGCACCGACGTCTCCGTCCAGGCGCGCCTCGCCGTCGAGCAGGACTTCGCCGAGCCGCCGACCATGCCCAAGGACACGCTCGACCGCGTGCGCACGGTGCCGGGCGTCGAGGAGGCCGCAGGCTTCGTGTCGCACGACGTCACGCTGCTCGACCGCAAGGGCAAGCCGATCCTCTCCAACGGGCCGCCCACGATCGCCGTGACGGCCGGCCCCGAGCGCTTCGACCCCTTCGAGTACAAGGAGGGCGGCCCGCCGAAGACCGCCGACGAGGTCGTCATCGACAAGGCGACCGCCGACAAGTACGACTTCCACGAGGGCGACACGGTCACCGTCCAGGGCCAGCAGCCGGCCAAGCGGTACAAGGTCGCGGGCGTCGCCACCGTCGGCGACTCGGAGAACCTCGCCGGCTCGCGGCTGGTCGAGTTCACGCTGCCCGAGGCCCAGCGCGTGACCGGCCACGACGGCTACGACGACATCTCGATCGCCGCGTCCGGCGGCACCTCGCCCGAGCAGCTCAAGGCCGCCGTCGCGCGCACGCTGGGCCGCGACTTCACCGTGCGCACCGGCAAGGAGCAGGCCGAGAAGCAGGCGCAGGACCTCTCGGACGCGCTCGGCTTCATCCGCACGGCGCTGCTCGTGTTCGCCGGCGTCGCGCTCCTGGTCGGCGGCTTCTTGATCTTCAACACGTTCTCGGTGACGGTCGCCCAACGCACGAAGGAGTTCGCGCTCCTGCGCACGCTCGGCGCCTCGCGCGGCCAGGTGCTGCGCTCGGTGCTCGCCGAGTCGGTCGTGATCGGGCTCGGCGCCTCGATCCTCGGCATCCTCGGCGGCCTGGCCATCGCGCCGGGCCTGCGGGCGCTGCTCGGGGCGTTCGGCATCGAGCTCGGCAGCACCGCCACCCAGCTCGAGACACGCACGGTCCTCGCCGGGCTCGTGGTCGGCATCGTCGCGACGGTCGTCTCCGGCTTCGTCCCGGCCCGCCGCGCGACGCGGATCGAGCCGGTCGCCGCGATGCGCGACGCCGTCACGCCGGGCGCCGGCCGCCTGCGCCGGCGTCGGATCGTCGTCGCCGCGCTCGTCGAGCTCGCGGGCCTGGCGATCCTGCTCTACGCCCTGTTCGGCGACCCCGGCTCGGCCAACGCGACCGCCTCGGCGCTCGGGTTCGGCGCCGTCCTGATGATGTTCGGCTTCGCGCTGCTCGCGCCGACGCTCGTCAGGCCGCTCAGCGGCCTCGTCGGGCGGCCGCTCGAGCGCGTCCAGGGCCTCACGGGCCGCCTGGCGCGCGAGAACGCCCGCCGCCAGCCGCAGCGCACGGCGGTCACCGCCTCGGCGCTGATGATCGGCGTCGCGCTGGTCGTGTTCGTGGCGATCTTCGCGGCCGGCATCCGCGCCACGATCGACCAGGGCATCGACAAGCAGGTGCGCGCCGCGGGCATCGTCACCCACCAGGACGGCTTCTCGCCGCTGCCCAACGGCGTCGTCGACGAGCTGCGCAAGGTCGACGGCGTCGCCGCCGTGTCCCCGATCCGCTTCGAGACCGGCAAGCTGGTCAGCGACGGCAAGAACATCGCCCTGTCGGGCGTCGATCCGAGCACCGTCGCCGAGGCGCTGAACCTCGACTTCAAGCAGGGCTCGGACGCGACGCTGTCGGGCCTCGGCGTCGGCGACGCCGTCGTGAGCAAGGACTGGGCCGACGGGCACGACGTCAAGGTCGGCGACTCGATCGCCTTCATCACCCCGCGCGGCAAGCAGGTGTCCTACCGGATCGCCGGCACGTACGACGCCAACGTCGGCATGGTCGGCGACGTGACGGTCTCCAACGAGTCGCTCGTGCGCGACTGGGAGAGCAAGGACGTCGCGTTCGCCATGGTCGTCTCGTCGCCCGGCACCGACGCCGGGGCGCTCAGGCGCGCCGAGGACACGGCGCTCAAGGGCTTCCCGACGGCCAAGCCGATGACGATCGGCGAGTTCAAGGACGAGCAGAACAAGGGCGTCAACGGGCTCGTCGGCCTCATCTACGCGCTGCTCTCGCTGTCGGTCATCGTGGCGCTGCTCGGCATCGTCAACACGCTCGCGCTGTCGGTCCACGAACGCACGCGCGAGCTGGGGATGCTGCGGGCCGTCGGCATGACGCGCCGGCAGGTCCGCAAGATGATCCGCGGCGAGTCCGTGATCACCGCGGCCATCGGGGCCGTGCTCGGCATCGTGCTCGGGATCGCGTTCGCGCTGATCGTCTCGCGGCCGCTGGCGGCGGACGGATTCGTCTTCACGCTGCCGGTCGGCGCGCTGATCGCCGTGTTCGTCTTCGCGGGCATCGCGGGGGTCCTGGCCGCGGTCCCGCCGGCCCGGCGGGCGGCGAAGGTCGACGTATTGCGTGCTGTGACAACCGAGTAGGTGGGTAACCTACCCGCGGTGCGTGCCGCCCCGCCGGACTTGGAGTCCCTGAGCGCGCAGGAGGTGCTGGCTCACGTCGTGGAGCAGTACCACCCGCGCCTGTACGTCGCCTGCTCGTTTCAGAAGGAGGCGTCGGTCATCCTCGACATGCTGCTGGCGATCGAGCCGGCGGCGCGCGTGTTCACGCTCGACACCGGCGTCCTGTTCCCGGAGACCTACGAGACCTGGCGCGCGATCGAGGCCCGCTACGGGATCGAGATCGACGTCTACCGGGGCGAGTGGATCGACGGGCTGTGGCAGCGCGACCCGGACGCCTGCTGCGGCATGCGCAAGGTCGAGCCGCTCGAGCGGGCGCTGAGCGAGGTCGACGCGTGGATCACCGGCCTGCGGCGCGACCAGTCCCCGACGCGCGCGGGCACGCCGAAGCTCGGCCCCGACGAGGGTCACCCCGGCACGCTCAAGTGCGCGCCGCTCGCCGACTGGAGCGAGCAGGACGTCTGGCGCTACATCAACGAGCACGAGGTCCCCTACAACCCGCTCCACGACCGCGGGTACGACTCGATCGGCTGCACGCACTGCACCGTGGCCGCCGGCGGCCGCGCCGGCCGCTGGGCCGGCACCGACAAGATCGAGTGCGGGCTGCACCTGCCCGCGTCCTGAGTCATGGATCCGGCCGTCATCCTCTTCGGCCTCGGCGTAGGCCTGCTGGTCGGTATCACCGGCATGGGCGGCGGATCGCTGATGACGCCGCTGCTGATCCTCGTCATCGGCGTCAAGCCGGTGGTGGCCGTCGGCACCGACCTCGCGTACGGCGCGGTCACCAAGACGCTCGGCGGCTGGCGGCACTTCCGCAAGGGCACGGTGTTCCCGCGGCTGGCGTTCTGGCTCGCGGTCGGCTCGTGCCCGGGCGCGCTGATCGGCGTCTGGCTGCTGGACAAGCTGCGCGACGCGATCGGGGACGACTTCGACACGTTCATGCTCATCGCGATCGGCGGCGCTCTGCTGCTCACCGGCGGCCTCGTGCTGCTGCGCGCGCTGGCGATCTCCGACCACGCGGCGCGGGAGCGCGGCGCGTTCCGGATGCAGCGGCGGCACAAGGTCGCCGCGGCCGCGCTCGGGGCGTCCGTGGGGCTGGTGCTCGGCGTCACCTCCGCGGGCTCGGGCACGCTGATCGGCATCGGCCTCATCCTCGGCTTCCGGCTCAGCCCGCACCGGGTCGTCGGCACCGACGTCGCGCACGCGGCCGTGCTGCTGTGGGTCGCCGCGCTGGCGCACCTGGTGTCCGGGAACATCGACTTCGGGCTCGCCGGCACGATCCTCATCGGCTCGTTGCCCGGCGTGTGGATCGGGACCAACCTCGCGACGCGCGTGCCGCGCAACGCGCTGCGCGCCGCGCTCGGCGTCGTGCTGCTCGCCTCGGCGCTCGCGCTGCTCAGCAAGGCCGGCCTGGAGCTGCCGCCGTTCGTGCTCGTCGTCGTCCCGGTCGTGCTCGCCGTGGCGTGCTTCGTGCTGCTCCGCCGGCGGGGGATGCTGGAGGCCAGCGCCTCGTGAGCGCCGCGACCGCGACGCACCTCCAGGTGCTCGAGGCCGAGGCGATCCACATCATCCGCGAGGTTGCGGCCGAGCTGGAGCGGCCCGTGCTGCTGTTCAGCGGCGGCAAGGACTCGATCGTGCTGCTGCGGCTGGCCGAGAAGGCGTTCCGGCCGGGCCGGGTGCCGTTCGGCGTCATGCACGTCGACACCGGCCACAACTTCCCCGAGGCGATCGCGTTCCGCGACCGCCGGGTCCCCGAGGTGATCGTGGCGTCGGTCCAGGAGTCGATCGAGCGCGGCCGGGTGCGGGACGAGCCGTCGCGCAACCGGCTCCAGACCACGACGCTGCTCGACGCGATCTCCGAGCACGGCTTCGACGCGGCGTTCGGCGGGGCGCGGCGCGACGAGGAACGCGCCCGGGCCAAGGAGCGGATCTTCTCGTTCCGCGACGACTTCGGGCAGTGGGACCCGCGCCGCCAGCGCCCGGAGGTCTGGAGCCTGTACAACGGGCGCGTGCGGCGGGGCGAGCACGTGCGCGTGTTCCCGATCTCCAACTGGACCGAGCTCGACGTGTGGGAGTACATCCGCCGCGAGGGCCTGGAGATCCCGTCGATCTACTTCGCGCACGAGCGCGAGGTCTTCGAGCGCGACGGGATGCTCTACGCGGTCTCGAAGTTCCTGCCGCGCCGTCCGGGCGAGGAGCCGTTCCGCGAGTGGGTCCGCTACCGCACGGTGGGCGACATGACGTGCACCGGCGCCGTGCGCTCGCGCGCCACGACGCTGGACGACGTGATCGCCGAGATCGCCGCCACGCGGATCTCCGAGCGCGGGGAGACTCGCGCCGACGACCGCACGTCGGAGGCCGCGATGGAGGATCGCAAGCGGGAGGGGTACTTCTAGTGGCGGTCGCCGCGCCCGTGGACGTGCGCGCCCCGCAGCTGCTGCGCTTCGCGACCGCCGGCTCGGTCGACGACGGCAAGTCGACGCTGATCGGCCGGCTGCTGTACGACTCCAAGGCGCTGCTGGCCGACCAGGTGGCGGACGCGGAGGTCGACCTCGCGCGGCTCACCGACGGCCTGCGCGCCGAGCGCGAGCAGGGCATCACGATCGACGTCGCCTACCGCCACTTCCAGACGTCGCGGCGGCGGTTCATCATCGCCGACACGCCCGGCCACGCGCAGTACACGCGCAACATGGTCACGGGGGCCTCGACGGCCGACGTCGCGGTCGTGCTCGTGGACGCGCGCGAGGGCCTGCTCACGCAGAGCCGCCGACACGCCGCGATCGCGGGGCTGCTGCGCATCCCGCGGATCGTGCTCGCCGTCAACAAGATGGACCTCGTCGGCTACGACCAGGACGCGTTCCGGCGCATCTGCGCCGAGTTCCGCGCCTGGGCCGCCCGGCTCGACCTCGACGAGGTCACCTGCATCCCGGTCGCGGCGCTGCACGGCGACAACGTGGTCGAGCGCTCCGACGAGATGGACTGGTACCGCGGGCCGACGCTGCTCCAGTTCCTCGAGGCCGCGCCGGTGGCCGCGGGCGTCGCCGACGGGCCGCTGCGCTTCCCCGTCCAGTACGTGATCCGCGCGGACGACCAGCGCGCCTACGCGGGGCAGGTCGCGGGCGGTGTCGTGCGGCCGGGGGACCCGGTCGTGGTGCAGCCCGGCGGTCTGGAGACGCGCGTGGCGACCGTCGAGGGGCCGGACGGGCCGGTGGAAGAGGCGGCCGCGCCGCTGTCCGTTGCGCTGACGCTCGAGGACGAGCTCGACGTGGGGCGCGGGGCGCTGATCTGCGCGGCCGACGCGCCGGCGCGGTCCGCGCGCGACATCGCGGCGACGGTGTGCTGGATGGGCGAGACGGCGGGCCGCCCGGGCGGCCGCTTCGTGCTCAAGCACACGACGCGCTCCGAGCGCGCGCGCCTGGAGATCGTGCACGAGACGCTCGACGTGGCCACGCTGGCGACGAGCCCGAGGGGCGACTCGGTCGGCCTCAACGACATCGCGCGCGTGTCGCTGCGCTGCGCGGGCGACCTGGTCTTCGATCCGTACTCCGACAACCGGACGACCGGCGCGTTCATCCTCATCGACGAGGCGACCAACGACACCGTGGCGGCGGGGATGATCGATGCCTGAGCGCTCGCCGAACGTCGTCTGGCAGCAGGGCATCGACCGGTCGCGGCGCTGGGAGGCGCTCGGCCACGCGGGCGCGACCGTGTGGATGACCGGCCTGCCGGGCTCGGGCAAGTCGACGATCGCCTCCGGCGTCGAGGCCGCGCTGCTCGCGGCAGGCCGCAGCGCCTACATCCTCGACGGCGACAACCTCCGCCACGGCCTCAACGGCGACCTGGGCTTCTCGGCCGCCGACCGCGCGGAGAACGTCCGCCGGACCGCCGAGGTCTCGGCCCTGCTCGCCGACGCCGGCGTCGTCGTCCTGGTGGCGCTCGTGTCCCCCTACCGCGCCGACCGCGAGAACGCCCGCGCGGTCCACGACGCCCGCGGCCTGCCGTTCCTCGAGGTCCACGTCGCCACGCCGCTGGAGGAGTGCGAGCGGCGCGACCCGAAGGGGCTCTACGCCCGGGCCCGGGCCGGGGAGATCAGCGGCCTGACCGGGATCGACGATCCCTACGAGCCGCCGGTTGCGGCCGAGGTCGTCGTGGGGTCGGGGTCGGTGGAGTCGTCGGTCGCGTCGGTGTTGGCCGCGCTGCCGCGCTGACGAACGTCAACGGCGGCGGGGTGGGGAGGCGAGGGATCGGCCGCGTCGGGTGGCCTGGGCGGGTTTGCCTCGATATGCGCGGTCAATCCGCCCATGGCGGGTTTTCGGCGCGGCCAACCTCACTGCCTCCCTACCCTGCCGCAGTTCAGCGAACCGCGCGGCGCGCGCCCGCGAGGTCGCGCACGACGGTCAACCGCGCGGTGAACCCCAACGAGCGCCCACGACGAAGGCGGTTGGTCAACCGCACGCTCAACGTCGGCCCCGGGTCAGGCGCGGAGGCCTGCTTGGCGGGCTGGATGATCCCGGCGACGGCGCCCTTGACGCGGCCGAGCGGCTGGACGACGTAGCCCGACTCCTCGCTCTGAACCCAGAACGCCCGGACGTCGCCGAGCGGGCGGTCGGCGGTGACCCTCTCGGCCCCGCCGCCGCGGAGCAGCGCCCAGACCGCCGCGCGGTCGCCGCCCGTGCTGGGGAACAGGACATCGGCGCTGCGGCGGCGGGACGTCCGGGAGCGCAGGACCCACTCGCCGGTGATCGAGCCGCGGCGGAACGTGTAGGACGAGCTGGCCCGGACGCCGCCGCCGCGGGCGGTGCCGGTGACTCGCAGCGACGTGAACGGGCCGGCGAACGGGCGCAGCGCCGTGCCCGCGCTCCCGACGCCCGCGGGCGCGCGCAGGAGCCGCTCGGCGGGCCGGCGGCCGAGGTCGCTCGCGGGGCGCTCGGTCACGAGCCGGGCCGCGCCGCGGCGGTTGCGCACGACCGCGCCGAAGCTCGACGGCTGCCGCGCGCCGAGCGTCGCGGCGACGTGCTGGCGGCCGTCGTAGAGCCGCGCGAGGTCGATCCCACCGTAGGGGTACGCGTTGTGCGTCACGGCGGTGATCGCCGTGTTGTAGCGGGGCGTCGTGACCGCCAGGCGACCCGTCGCCGGGTCCCACGAGTACAGCGGCGGCGGCGCGACACCCGCCTTCGCCCCGAGGCCGGCGGCCACCGCGCGCGCGGCGTTCGCGGTGATCCGCGCGGCGCCCAGCACCGCCTGGTTCTCCGACTGCGGATGCGCGGGCATCGGATAGAAGAGGCCGGGCGCGACCCCGTGGTCGGCGGGCAGCAGGCGGGCGTACAGCGAGAAGCCGCGCTCGAGCAGGTGCTTGGCCCACGCGGCGGCGCGTGCGGACGGCGTCAGCCGGCCCCCCATCGCGATCCCGATCAGCGCCTGCTGGGCGAGCGCGAGCTTCTTGGTCTGGAGCCAGCGCCCGAACCCGAACCCCGTGTCCCAGTTCAGGTACCCGGCGTGCGTCCAGTAGCCGGCGAGCACGCGGGTCATCCACCGGCGCAGCAGCGCCTCGTCGGCGGTCGGCAGGCGCCGCATCCCGCGCAGCAGCGCGGCGTCGTAGAAGCGCGTGGTGGAGGCGACGATGTTCGCGTACTCGGCCGAGTCGGTGTTCAGCCGCGCCCGCGGCGGACCGTGCGGGGTGTAGTGGAACTGCATGCCCGGCCCGAGCGAGCCGGCGGTCCCGGCCGCCGGCCGGCGGATGCTGCGGATGAAGGCCAGCAGCTGGCCGCGGAAGTCGCGCACGAGCCAGCGCGGGTCCCCGGTCGCCTCCGTGGCGGCGCTGTAGACCTCGGCGTACCAGTTGATCTGGTTGAGCCGCAAGGTCGGATAGCGCCAGTACGGGCCGTTGGCGACCCGCCGCAGACGGTCCTGGATCAGCGCGCGCAGCTGCGGGTCGAGGCCGAGCGCGTCGCGCGCCCGCCACGCCATCGCGAGGCCGTCCGTGACCTCGCCGTCGACGACGAGGTGCTGGGCGGACTTGACCTCGTGCATGGACGAGACCCAGCCCGGCTCGTGCGGCTGGCTGCCCGGCGCCGGGTCGGTCACGTGCTCGATCCACGGCGGCGTCTGCATCAGCTCGGCGGCGATGCTGCGCGCGCGCTCGTCGTCGCGCGCCGGGCCGGTGTGGCCGGCCAGCGCGGCCGCCGAGTGCACGAGCAGCTCGTTGGCGTTGAGCATCGTGTCGACCGACGGCGATCCCGTGCGGTAGCGGCCCAGGCGCGGGCTCCACGTGGCGTCGAGCCGGCTCTGGACCTTGTCGGCGAACGCCCAGTAGCCCGCGTCGTCCCAGGCCGACGCGGGCGCGGGGGAGACCGCGAGGAGCCCGGCGCCGATGGCTCCCGCGAGCAGGCCGCGGACTACCGCAGCCACGTCCGCATGATCGCGTTGGTGAAGCCCAGCCCGTAGCGCAGGACCGCGGGCTTCTTCGAGTGCCCGTGGATGCGCCGGTCGACGGTGACCGGGATCTCGGTCGCCGGGACGCCGCGCTTGATCGCCTCGATCATGAACTCGGACGTGTGGAACTGCTCCTGGCGCAGCACGAGCTGCGGCAGGACGGTCGCGCGGACGGCGCGGTAGCCGTTCGAGCAGTCCGACACCCTCGTGCGCGTGATCAGCGACACGAGGCGGTTGAAGAAGATGATCCCCATCTCGCGGGCGACGTGGTTGGGCTCCGCGGTGCCGAGCACGCGCGAGCCGTGCGCGACGTCCACCGTGCCGTCGGCGATCGGCGCGACGAGGCGCTCCATCTCCTCGGGCCGGTGCTGCCCGTCGGCGTCGAGCGTCACGACGATGCGCGCGCCGGAGTCGACCATCAGGCGGTAGCCGGTGCGCAGCGCCGCCCCGCCGCCCAGGTTCGTCACGTGCCGCGCCACCGCCGCGCCGTGGGCGCGCGCGATGTCGCCCGTCCCGTCCCGCGATCCGTCGTCCACCACCAGCACCGCGATCTCCAACCCGCAGACGGTCTCGGGGATGCGGGGGAGCACCTGGCCGATGTTGTCCTCCTCGTTGTAGGCCGGGATGACGACCGCGACGCGGTCGCGGAAGCGCTCGGGCAGCCCGGACGCGCGGAACTCCTCCCACGCGATGCCCTCGAGCGTCGCGGACAGCTTGCGCTCGATGCGCCCGCCCTGGAGCAGCGAGCGCACCGTGAGGAAGAACAGGACGACGACCGCGAACACGGCCAGTCCGAGGATGCGGCCGCCGTTGCCGCGCCTGAACGAGAACAGGCTCAGCACCGAGTCCAGCAGGTCGGTGCCCGAGATGATCAGGAGCGCGACGCCGGAGACGAGGAACAGCAGCACGTCGCCGTTGCGCAGCGCGTGGCGGCGCCAGACGGCGAAGGCGAGCAGCGACGCGCCGATCGCCAGCCCGAGGATGCGAAGGGCGGACAGCTCCAAGGCGTGCGCAGGATAGCGGTGCATCCGGCGTTCTCTCACGCCCGGGCGCGCGCTGCCGATTACCTGTGTATGGCCCGCGCGCTCGCCCTCTGCTTCACCCTGACGCTCCTCGCGCTGCCTCAGACCGCGAGCGCTCGCACGCTCGTCGGCTCGCCCGGCAAGGACCGCCTGATCGGCAGCCAGCGCGCGGCCAACGTCATCAACGGCGACGGCGGCGGCGACTTCATCGCCGGCGGCCCTGCCGCCGACCGGCTCCAGGGTGAGTGGGGCGGCGACGACGTCTTCGGCCGCGGCGGCGACGACTACGTCGACGGCGGCTCCGGCGGCGACGTCCTCGACGGCGCGGCCGGCAACGACGAGATCGTCGGCGGCTTCGGCGGCGACGAGATCACCGGCGGGGACGGCAACGACTTCATCGACGGCCAGGCCGCGGGCGACACGATCGACGCCGGCGCGGGCGACGACGTCGTCCACGGCGGCAGCGCGACCGACCGCATCCAGGGCGGCTCGGGCAACGACACGATCTACTCGGACTCCGGCGGCGACAAGATCGACGCCGGCACCGGCGACGACACGGTCTACGTCAACAACGGCACGGCCGTCGACACCGTCGACTGCGGGCCGGGCCGCGACGTGATCCACATCAACCCGTACAGCATGCGCGGCGGCATCCACGACCGGCGGGCGGTCGAGAGCGGCCGCATCCGCCACTGCGAGACGATCCTCGAGACGCCGCCGACCGTCGACCCGACCAAGGGCGTCAAGGCCATGACCCCGGACCACGGCGGCGTCGCCCGCGGCACCGACCGCAACGACAACCTGCTCGGCTCCTACGGCGCCGACCGCCTGTTCGGCTACGGGGGCAACGACATCATCTGGGCCAACCGCAAGCCCGACGGCCGCAGCCACGGCGTCGACCGCGTCTCGGCGGGCGCCGGCGACGACATCGTGTACGGCGCGTCGCGCGGCGGCGAGACCTACATCGACGGCGGCGACGGCAACGACTACCTCCAGGGCGGCGGCGAGACCGCCACCAACCACATCACCGGCGGCGCGGGCGCCGACGTCATCCGCCTCACCGGCCACGGCTTCAACGAGGTCGCCGCGGGCGACGGCGACGACATCGTCTACGCGTACTCCAAGGACCGCGTGGTCATCGACTGCGGCCCGGGCGACGACCTCGTCAAGATCGGCCACAACCGCCACGTGCGCACGCGCGGCTGCGAGAAGGTCAGCCGCCGCTACCGGCGCTGACCTGACCGCCATCTAGACTGACCGCGCAATGACCGCGGTCGCCGCACCGCCCAGCCGCCTGGGGGCGCTGGCCGAGCGGCACGGCGGGCGCGGCATCGTGCTCGCGCTCGCCGTGATCGTCCTGCTCGGCTTCGCGCTCCGGGTCGACTCCGCGCTCTCGCCGCTCGACGTGCGCCCCGGCAGCGACTCCGCGGTCTACGCGTCGGTGGCCGAGCAGATCTACGAGCACCACCGCTTCGCGATCCCGGGCGCGGTCAGCCCGTACGACTGGTCGCCCGGCGCCCCGATCCTCTACGCGGGCGTGTACTACGCCACCGGCGGGGTGCACCCCGGCGCGGTGCGGCTGTTCGTCGCGCTGCTCGGGGCGCTGACGATCGTGCTCGTGTACCTGATCGGGAGGCGGCTGGCGGGGCCGATCGCGGGGCTCGTGGGCGCCGGCCTGCTCGCGTTCTATCCGACGACGATCTACTTCACGGGCAAGCTGCTCAGCGAGCCGCTGGCCATGCTCACGCTGGCCGGCACGGTCCTCAGCTTCATGTGGGCGGCGGAGGAGGGGCGCTCGCGCTGGGCGTGGGCCGTGCCGGGCCTGCTGCTCGGCCTCACCGCGCTCGCGCGCCCGGAGTACCTGGCCTTCGTCGTGATCTTCGCGCTGCTCGCGCTGTGGCGGCGCGGGCTCGCCGCGGCGGCGATCCTGGCCGTCGCGTTCGCGCTCCCCGTCGCGCCGTGGAGCGCGCACGTCTCGAGCGTCGAGGGCCGCTTCGTCCCGATCAGCACGGGCGGCGGCAAGGCGCTGTTCATCGGCACCTACCTGCCCGGCAGCGGCATCCACCTGGACGTCAAGCGCGTGCTGATCGCGCGCTACCTGCACAAGACGGACGTGAGCGCGACCGAGCTCAGCCGCATCCCGATGACGCCGCTGCTCAACCGGGTCGCCCGCCGCTACCCCGACATGCCGCGCGACGCCGCGCTCCAGCGGATCGGCAAGCAGAACGCCACCCACTACCTCACGCACCAGCCGCTCGACTTCGCCGGGATGATCGTCGGGAAGATGTGGCACATGTGGATGGGCTCGGGCGCGGCGGGCCGGTCGCTCGCCGGCGGCGCGTACCACTACCTCGCGCTCGTGCTCGGGCTCATCGGCCTCGCGCTGCTCGCCCTGAGGCGGCGCTGGGAGGTCGTGCCGCTCGTCCTGCTCATCGCCGGGATCACGGTCCTGGGCGGTCTGCTGCTGGCCGGTACGCGCCGCAACGTGTCGCTGATGCCGCTGGTCATGGCGGCGGCCGGTGTGACGGTGACCGCGCTGGTCCACCGGATCTGGAGCCGCACGCCGAGCCGCTATCTTGCCCCGCCATGCGAATCCTGATCCTCGGCGGCGATGGGTATCTGGGGTGGCCCACGGCGATGCGCTTCTCCGCGCGCGGACATGACGTCTATCTCGTCGACAACTTCGCTCGCCGCCGGTGGCATCACGAGCATGGAACCGACTCCCTGACACCGATCCGCGGCCTCGCCGACCGCATCGACGCCTGGCGCGAGGTGTCCGGCCGCTCGATCCACGCGTTCGTCGGCAACATCGAGGACGGAGAGTTCCTCGACCGCGTCGTGGCGGAGGTGCTGCCCGACGCGGTCGTGCACTACGGCGAGCAGCCGTCGGCGCCGTACTCGATGCTCTCCCGCCGCCACGCGGTCGAGACGCAGCAGACGAACGTCATCGGCAACCTCAACCTGCTGTTCTCGATGCGCGACCGGGTGCCCGACTGCCACCTGGTCAAGCTCGGGACGATGGGCGAGTACGGGACGCCGAACATCGACATCGAAGAGGGCTTCATCGAGATCCATCACAAGGGCCGCAGCGACGTGCTGCCGTTCCCGAAGATGCCGGGCTCGCTGTACCACCTCTCCAAGGTCCACGACTCCCACAACATCCACTTCGCGTGCCGCGTGTGGGGCATGCGCGCGACCGACCTCAACCAGGGCGTCGTGTACGGGATCGAGACCGAGGAGACCGCGCTCGACGAGCGCCTGTGCACCCGCTTCGACTACGACGAGATCTTCGGCACCGCGCTCAACCGCTTCTGCGTGCAGGCGGTCATCGGCCACCCGCTGACCGTCTACGGCAAGGGCGGCCAGACGCGCGGCTGCCTCAACATCCGCGACACGCTCCAGTGCATCGAGCTGGCGGTGACCAACCCCGCGCAGCGCGGCGAGTTCCGCGTGTTCAACCAGTTCACGGAGCAGTTCACGGTGGTCGAGCTCGCCGAGCTCACGCAGCGCGCCGGCGCCGAGCTCGGCTACGACGTGGAGATCGAGCACTTCGAGAACCCGCGCGTGGAGCTGGAGGAGCACTACTACAACGCGGCGAACACCAAGCTGCGCGAGCTCGGGCTCAAGCCGCACTACCTCGGCGAGGAGCTCGTGCGCTCGATGCTCACGACGATCGAGCGCTACCGCGACCGCGTGATCTCGCGTGCCATCGCGCCCAAGACGCAGTGGCGGCCGGGCGAGGCCGAGGCGAACGCCGCGCAGCTCTCAGCGGCTGCCGCCACGCACGTCTGACCGCAACTTGGGGCGCCCGACCGCATTGGGGACCTTTGTGAGACGAGCCGTACTCCTTTTGACGTTCCTAGCCGCGCTCTGCGCTGTCGCACCGGCCGCGCAGGCGAAGAAGCCGAAGCCCCTCGTCGGGATCGGCGAGCAGAGCCCCTATCTCTTCAGCGACCAGCGCTGGAGGGACCTCGACAGGCCCTACGTCCGCTACGTGATGCCGTGGGACGCGCTGAACCGCTACTTCAGCCGCACCCAGGTCGACATCTGGATGACCGAGGCCGAGGCGCGCCACGCCAAGGTGCTCCTCTCCTTCGGCCACTCGACCCGCAAGCACCGCGAGCTGAAGCTGCCGACCAAGCGCCAGTACCGCAAGGCGATCAAGGACGTGCGCAAGCGCTACCCGTTCGTGAAGACGTTCCAGGCCTGGAACGAGGCGAACCACGGCAGCCAGCCGACGTACCGCAAGCCCGAGGCCGCGGGGCGGCTCTACGACGTGCTCGTCAACAACTGCAAGCACTGCACGATCACCGCGCCGTCCGTGCTCCTGGCGTCGGACATGAAGGCGGTCAACTGGATCAAGCGGTTCGACCGGGCCGCGAAGAAGCGGGTCAAGATCTGGGCCGTCCACAACCACATCGACGCCAACCGCAACACGAAGACCGGCACGAAGCTGTTCCTCAAGTACACGCGCGGCCAGGTGTGGTTCACCGAGACCGGCGGCATCTGGAACCGCTGGATCGGCAAGCGCAAGATCAAGAAGTACACCCACAAGACCGCCGTGCGCGCGATCCGCAACATCTTCAAGCTCCAGCGGCTCGCCCCGCGGCGCGTCAAGCGGATCTACATCTACAGCTGGTTCGGCCTCTCCCAGAAGCGCCCGCGCTGGGACTCGGGCCTGATCAACGCGAACGGCACCCCGCGCCCGACGCTCAGGACGCTGAAGGCGCAGATCCGGAAGTACGCTCGATGAGCCACAGCGCCACGGCCAGCAGCGCGGCCGTGGCGCAGTAGCCCACCTCGACGTCGAGCACCGGGTCGCCGAGCGGCGACGGGATCAGCCAGAGCATGAACAGCGCGGCCGCGGCCAGCCAGGCTGCGGCCGCGTGGCCGCCGCGCCGGCGCGCCAGCGCCGCCTGGTTGAGCGTCGCGGCGCTCAGGTGGAAGCCCATCCCGAGCCCCACGAGCATCAGCCCGACGCGCTCGTAGTCGAAGTCGCCGCCGAAGAGCACGCCCATCGCCCACGGGCCGAGCACGCCGAGCGTGATCACGACCGTGCCCGCGAAGCTGCCGATGGCCAGCACGGTGATGCGGATCGCGCGGCGGAAGTCGCCGGCCTCGCCGGTCGCGTGCAGGCCCGAGAGGTGGGGCAGCAGCGACGTCTGGATCGCCTGGAAGAGCTGGAGCGGCGCGCGGGTGATGAGCAGCACGTTGAACACGAAGCCCGCGAGCGCGGGGTCGGACGAGGTGGCGTCGACGACGAGCACCGGGCCGTTGAGCAGCGCCTGCTCGGCGACCATGATCGCCAGCACCGCGCCCGCGAAGCCGGCGCCCTCGCGCATCGCTCCCGGCTCCCTGGCCACCGTGCGCCGCGCGCCGCCGCGCTCGAGGCCCCACGGCACGACGGCGAGCGAGACGAGCGGCGCGGCGGCGATGCCCAGCGCCACGGCCCCCTGGCCGGACGCGATCCCGACCGCCACGGCGAGCGCGAACAGGCAGCGCGAGACCGACTCGAGGAGCACCAGCCCGCCGTAGAGCCCGAACCACTTGTGCCCGGCGAGCCAGCCGCGCGCGAAGTAGCTCGCGGCGTACGCCACGACGGCCACCACCAGCACCCAGTACAGCGCCGTCGAGCCGTCGAAGACGTCGTCGACGAGCGGGTCGTGCAGCGCCAGCGCGATGACGAGGAACGCGGCCGCCGCCGAGAGCTGGATCGTCAGCGCGACCCGCAGCGGGTGGCCCTCGTGCCCCTGCGCCCGGCGCGACGCGATCGTGTGCGAGAGCAGCTGCTCGACCGGCCGGTAGATGATCGAGATGATCAGAAAGAGGACGGACCACAGGAGCGAGACGCCCTTGTAGTCGACCTCGCTGAGGCTGTGGCTGGCCAGCGAGAAGTACGCGAAGGTGACGACGCCCGTCGCGGCCACGCCGACCGAGAGGATCGAGACACCCCTCCCGTATGAGGCTTTCGCCTCCGCAGACACGCTCCGCAAGCTCCGCGTGCCCTGCTACGGCGACGTTACATTCACGAGCAGCATCGTCCACGGGAACGGCGATCGTGCCTCCACGACCTCGCCGTGCCGCGAGAGCAGCTCGACGAACGAGCGCTTGGACCAGTGGTTCACGTGCCCGGGCGTGTTGCCGAGGTCGCGCAGGTACGCGCCGCGGGCCATGTTGAGCGCCCGCCACAGCGGCTCGCGCGGGACCGACACGAGCAGGTGCGAGCGCGCGACGCGGGCCATCTCGGCCACCGTGTGCTCGGGGTCGGGCACGTGCTCGAGCACCTCGATCGCCGCCGCCAGCTCGAACTCGGAGTCGGCGAACGGAAGGTTCTCGGCCTTCATCACCCGGTACTCGAGATTCGGGGCGCCGCGCTTGGACCACTCGGCCTGGATCGCCGGGTCCTCGAGGTCGATGCCGACGACCCGGCCGTCGATCGCCTGCGCCCAGCGGTGCGTGAGCACGCCCTCGCCGCACCCGACGTCGAGGATCGAACGTGGCCCCGCCTGCGCGAACAGGTCCGCCAGCGTGCGCTCGAAGCCGGCCATCAGCCGCCGCACGACCGGGTTGGTCGAGCCGTACTTGTCGTACGTGTTGCCGGTGACCGTGCCCTCGGCGTCGCGCGTGATCGCCGTGCTCATAGCTTCAGCGCCTCGCGCTCCTCGGTCTTGCCGCGGCCGCCCGAGCGCGCGCCGGTGGTCGGCGCCTGGCCGCTGTCGGGCCGGCCCGGCTCGTAGTGCGACGGCGGCACGCCGAGCTCGAGCTCGACGCGGCGGATGCGCTCGAAGATCCGCTGGAGCGTGATCCGCTGGCCGGACAGCAGGTCGCCGAGGATGCCGAGCGCGCCGAGCACCATCGCGGCGTTGAACAGCACGGCGCCGAGGATGAGCGACTGCACGTGGCCCGCGCCGTCGCCCTGGATCCAGAAGTAGAGGAACCGGCCCCACACGAACAGGGCCAGCGCGCCGACGAGCAGCGCGGCGGTCACGAACACGCGCAGCGGCTCGTACATCGCGTAGATCCGGAAGATCGAGATCCCGTTGCGGCGGATGTACGTCCACATCGAGGGGAAGAGGCGGGACTCGCGCAGCGTCGGGTTCGTGCGCACCGGCACGTGGTCGACCGCCACGGTCATCTTCCCGGCCTGGATGATCGTCTCCAGCGTGTAGGTGAACTTGGACACGACCTGCATGGCCAGGGCGGCCTCGCGGTTGTAGGCGCGGAAGCCCGACGTCGTGTCCGGGATCGTCGTCTGCGACGCCTGGCGCACCACCCAGGAGCCGAGGCGCTGGAGCAGCTTCTTCGGCCCGGAGAAGTGCTCGACCGTCTTCACCTCGCGGTCGCCCACCACCATGTCGGCGTTGCCGGCCAGGATCGGCTCGACGAGCCGCACGACGTCGGGCCCGTGGTACTGGTTGTCGGCGTCGGTGTTGACGATGACGTCGGCGCCGAGCTTGAGCGACGCGTCCAGGCCCGCCTGGAAGCCCGAGGCCAGGCCCTTGTTGTTCGTGAGCCGGACGATGTGGTCGACGCCGTGGGCGCGCGCGACGTCGATCGTCCGGTCGGTGGAGCCGTCGTCGATGATCAGCCACTCGACGGCGTCGAACCCCGGCACCTTGCGTGGCAGATCGGCGAGCGTGACGGGGAGCGTCTCCTCCTCGTTCAGGCAGGGGATCTGGATGATCAGCTTCATGGTGAGGCGTCTAGACGGTACCGGCTCGTCATCCTGTCACCCCGTGGAAGGCCTGACCCTCAGCCGGCGGCCGGCGCTGGCGCGCGTCCGCGCGCTCGACGGCGACGCGCTCGCCCGCATCGCGTTCGCGCTGCTGTGCGTCGCCGGGCTCGTCGGGTTCCTCGTCTATCCGACGTACCCCAACTACGACTCCTACTACTCGCTGCTCTGGGGCCAGGAGATCCTGCACCTGCACCTGCCGGCGTTCGAGGGGTTCCGCACGCCGACCGAGCACCCGCTCGCGATCGCGCTCGGCGCGCTCGTGTCGCTGCTCGGCCGCTCCGGCGACCGCGTGTTCATCTTCCTCATCCTCGCGTCGTTCCTGTGGCTGATCTGGGGCGTGTACCGGCTGGGGCGGATCGCGTTCACCCCGCTCGTCGGCGCGATCGCCGCCGTGCTCACGCTCACGCGCTTCGACTTCGGCTTCCTCGCCGTGCGGGGCTACATCGACATCCCGTACATGGCGCTCGTGATCTGGGCGGCGGTGCTCGAGGCCGCGCGGCCGCGCCGCGGCGTACCGGTCCTCGTCACGCTGGCGCTGGCCGGGATGCTGCGCCCCGAGGCCTGGGTGCTGGCGGGGCTGTACTGGCTGTGGCTGTTCCCGCGGGCGACGTGGCGGCAGCGCGCGCTCTACGCCGGCCTCGCGGCGATCGGGCCGCTCGTGTGGACGGTGACCGACCTCATCGTCACCGGCGACCCGCTGTTCAGCCTGCTCTACACGAGCACGTCGGCCGAGGACCTCGGCCGCCAGCGCACGCTCGCCGAGCTGCCGAGCGCGGTGCCCGCGTTCTTCACGACGATCGTCAAGGCGCCGGTGATGGCCGCCGCCGTGGCGGGTCTGGGCATCGCGCTGACCTTCTCGCCGCGCCGGGCGGCGATGCCGCTCGCCGTGGTGGCGACCGGCGTGTTCACGTTCGTGCTGATCGGCGCGGCCGGGGCTTCCGTGCTCGAGCGCTACCTCGCGGTCGCCGCGGTCGGGCTGCTCGTGTTCGCGGGCGTCGGCGTGGGCGGCTTCACGATGCTGCGGCGCGGCCGCCTCCGGACCGCCTGGATGGCGCTCGCCGCGGCGCTCGTGGTCTTCGGCGCGGTGTGGACCGTCGTCCACGTGCGGCTCGACTACTTCGACTCGGAGCTGACGTTCCGCGGGGCCGCGCACGACGACCTCGTGCGCGTGCTGGAGTCGAGCCCGGTGCAGCAGGGCCTGCGCTGCGGCCCGCTGTTCACGCCCAACCACAAGCTCGTGCCGGACTCGCGCTGGATCCTCGGCCTGCCCACGAGCCGTGTGATCCCCGTGGCCGAGCCGGGGTCGCCGCAGCCGCGCCGGGGCGTCGCGCTCATCGTGACCAGCCGCTTCGCGGTGTTCAAGCACGCCTGGAGCAATGACATCGACTCGCCGCTCATCCAGGTGCCGCCGGCCGGCTGGCGCCGGATCGTCACGAGCGACTTCTACGCGGCGTATGCACGCTGTTAGCGCGCGGCTCTGGCTGCCCGCGATCCTCGTCCTCGCGCTCGGCCTCCGGCTCTGGGGCCTGCGGCACGGGCTGCCGTACGTCTTCAGCGCCGACGAGAACGCGCACTTCGTCCCGCGCGCGATCGGGATGTTCGGCCACTCGCTGGACCCGCAGTACTTCGTCAACCCGCCGGCCTTCACGTACCTGCTCCACGTCGCGTTCTGGGCCCGCTGGCAGACCCGCCAGGCGGTGGGGGAGGCGTTCGCGGCGGACCCGGGGTCGGCGTTCGCGCTCGCCCGCGTGCTCGTGGCCCTGCTCGGAGCCGCGTCCGTCGGGCTCGTCGCCTGGGCGGGCACGCGGCTCGCCGACCGCCGCGTCGGCCTCGTGGCCGCCGCGCTGCTCGCGGTCGCGTTCCTCCCGGTCCACTACGCGCACTTCGCGGTCAACGACGTCCCCGCGCTGGCGCCGCTGTGCCTCAGCCTGGTCGGCGCCGCGGGCGTGTACCGGCACGGCCGCCTGCGCGACTACGCGCTCGCCGGCGCGGCGCTCGGCGTCGCGTGCGCGACCAAGTACACGGCCGGGATCGTCCTGCTGTGCCTGCTCGGCGCGGCGGCCTTCGCGCCGAACCGCGGCCGCGGCCTGGCGCTCGCGGCGGGCTGCGCGGTCGCCGGCTTCGTCATCGCCAACCCCTACGCGCTGTTCGACTGGGACCTCTTCCGCGCGGGCCTGCGCACGCAGTCGGAGGCGTCCGGCGACGGGGGCGGCAAGCTCGGGCTCGTGGGAAACAGCGGGATCCTCTACTACCTCGGCACGACGACATGGGGACTGGGATGGCTCCCGGCGCTCGCCGCGCTCGGCGGCGCGGCCGCCCTCGTCGCACGCCGCTCGCGCCTCGCGCTGGTGCTCGTGCCCGCGCCGCTGCTGTTCGTCCTGTTCATGGGCCTCCAGGACCGCTTCTTCGCGCGCTGGCTGCTGCCCGTGTACCCGATGCTGTGCCTGCTCGCGGCCTGGGGGGCGGTGCAGCTCGCCGGGCGGGTGCGCGCGCCGGTGGCGCTCGCCGGCGCGCTGCTGTGCGCGCAGGGCCTGGTCTTCGCGGTCCACAACGACCTCGTCCTCGCGCGCACCGACACGTGGACGCTGGCGCGCGCCTGGCTGGTCCGGCACGTGCCGGAGGGCACGCGCGTGGTCATCGAGCCGATCGCGCCCGACCAGTGGGCGACCGACGTCGGCCGCCCCTCGGCGCTCACCGCGAGCGGCCGCCGCTGGGAGAAGTGGCGGACGTCGAACTACCGCGGGCAGCGGGTCAAGCTCGAGGACTACGAGCGGACGCTCAGCCCGCCGATGCTCGACCGCTACGCCCGCGGCGGCTACTGCCTCGTGCTGACCGGCTCGACGCAGATGGGCCGCGCGCTGCGCGAGCCCGACGAGGTGCCGCGCGCGGTCGCCTACTACCGCGCGCTCGACCGCCGCAGCACCGTGCTCTACCGCGTGAGCCCGGGCGCCTCGCGGCCGTTCTCCTTCGATTTCTCGTACAACGCGTACCCGCTCGCGTACGATCGCCTGGGGCCGGAGATCACGGTTCGCCGGCTCGAGGGTGGGGAATGTTGACTCGCGAGTCAATATTCTCTGACTGAGAGAGAACGCCGTGTCCACTTTGCTCAAGACCGACCACGCCCACCTCGCCCGCGCGATCGAGCTGGCGGACGGCGGGCGCGGCCGCACGACGCCGAACCCGCTCGTCGGCGCGGTCGTGGTCAAGGACGGCGCGGTCATCGGCGAGGGCTTCCACGCCGCCTACGGCAAGCTGCACGCGGAGCGCGAGGCGCTCGCCGCGTGCACCGAGGACCCGCGCGGCGGGACGCTGTACGTGTCGCTCGAGCCGTGCTGCCACCACGGCCAGACGCCGCCGTGCACGGACGCGATCCTCGAGGCCGGGATCGCGCGCGTCGTCGTCGGCTCCGACGACCCGACGGAGAAGGCCGCGGGCCGCGGCCTGGGCATCCTGCGCGACGACGGCGTCGACGTCGTGGTCGCCGGGGGAGAGCTGGCTTCCCGGGCGCGCCTTCTCAACCAGCCGTTCCGCAAGCACGCCCGCACCGGCCGCCCGTGGGTGCTCTTCAAGTCGGCCATGACGCTCGACGGCAAGGTCGCCACGAGCACGGGCGACTCGAAGTGGATCTCCGGCGAGGCGTCGCGGCGGCTCGCCCACCACTGGCGCGCCGAGTGCGACGCGGTGGCCGTCGGCATCGGCACCGCGCTGACCGACGACCCGCTGCTCACGGCCCGCGTCGACGGGGTGCACCGCCAGCCGCGCCGGATCGTCTTCGACTCGGAGGCGCGCCTCCCGCTGGACTCCCAGCTCGTGCGCGGCGCTGCCGACGTGCCGCTCACCGTCGTGATCTCGCGCGCCGCCCCGCGCCTGGCCGCCGACTCCCTCGAGGTCGCGGGCGCCGACATCATCGTGGCCACCGGCGAGAACGAGCCCGCGCGCGTCGCCAACGCGCTCAGCCAGATCGGCGCGACCGGCGTCACCTCGATCCTGCTCGAGGGCGGCCCGCACCTGGCCGGCGCGTTCCTGGACGCGGGGGAGATCGACGAGATCAGGCTCTTCATCGCGCCGGTCGTGCTCGGCGGCTCGCACGCGCGCGACCCGCTCGAGGGCGCGGGCGTCGAGCGGCTCGCCGAGGCCACGCACGCGCTGACGCTCGACTGCGAGCGCGTGGCCGACGACGTCCTGGTGTCCGCGCGCCTGCGGGAGTGGTGAACGTGTTCACGGGGCTGGTCCAGGATCTCGGCGAGATCACCGCGGTCGACGTCTCGGGCGGCGGCGTGCGGCTCACGATCGCGGCGCGGCTCGAGCTCGCCGAGGGCGACTCGGTCGCGGTCAACGGCGTCTGCCTGACCGCCACCGCCGTCGCCGACGGCCGCTTCAGCGCCGACGTGATGAACGAGACGCTGCGCCGCTCGTCGCTGGCCGGCGTCGCGCCGGGCGCCCGCGTGAACCTCGAGCTGCCGCTGCGCGCCGCCGACCGGCTCGGCGGGCACTTCGTGCAGGGCCACGTCGACGGCGTCGGCGGCGTGTGGGACATGCGCGACGACGGCTTCGCCCGCGTCGTCACGATCGGCGTTCCCGCCGACCTCATGCGCTACGTCGTGGAGAAGGGCTCGATCGCGGTCGACGGCGTGTCGCTGACCGTGTCCGCGCTCGGCGACGACTGGCTCCAGGTCTCGCTCATCCCCGAGACGCTGGAGCGGACGATCCTCGGCGACGTGACCGTCGGGCAGCCGGTCAACCTGGAGGTGGACGTGCTCGCGAAGTACATCGAGCGGCTGGCGGTGGCCCGATGAGCCGCTTCGCCACGATCGAGGAGGCGGTCGAGGAGATCCGTGCGGGCCGGATGATCGTCGTCTGCGACGACGAGGACCGCGAGAACGAGGGCGACCTGACGATGGCGGCCCAGTTCGCGACGCCCGAGGCGATCAACTTCATGGCCAAGGAGGGGCGCGGGCTGATCTGCCTCGCGCTCACCCCGGACCGCTGCGACGAGCTCGGGCTCGACCTCATGGCGGCCAAGAACGAGTCGCCGTTCGAGACCGCCTTCACGGTGTCGATCGAGGCGCGCGACGGCGTCACGACCGGGATCTCGGCGGCCGACCGCGCGCGCACGATCCAGGTCGCCATCGACCCGAGCTCGGCGCCGCGCGACCTCGTCCAGCCCGGCCACATCTTCCCGCTGAAGGCCAAGTCCGGCGGCGTGCTCGAGCGCACCGGGCAGACCGAGGCGGCCGTCGACCTCGCGCGCCTGGCCGGGCTGAACCCGGCGGGCGTGATCTGCGAAGTCATGAACGATGACGGCACGATGGCGCGCGTCCCGGACCTGGAGCGCTACTGCGACCGGCACGGGCTCAAGATGATCACCGTCGCCGACCTCATCGCCTACCGGCGCCGGCACGACAAGCTCGTCGAGCGCGTCGTGACCACCCGCCTGCCGACCGCGTTCGGCGAGTTCGACGTCGTCGGCTACCGCTCGCTGGTCGACAAGAAGCACCACGTCGCGCTGGTCAAGGGCGAGGTCGACGGCCACCCGGACGTGCTCGTGCGCGTGCACTCCGAGTGCCTGACCGGCGACGTCTTCCACTCGCTGCGCTGCGACTGCGGCGAGCAGCTCGAGTCGGCGCTGGCGATGATCGAGCGCGAGGGCCGCGGCGTCCTGCTCTACCTGGCGCAGGAGGGCCGCGGCATCGGCCTGCTCAACAAGCTCAAGGCCTACAACCTCCAGGACCAGGGCCTCGACACGGTCGACGCCAACCTCGAGCTCGGGCTGCCGGTCGACCTGCGCGACTACGGCATCGGCGCGCAGATCCTCGCCGACCTCGGGCTCAGCTCGATCCGCATCCTCACGAACAACCCGAAGAAGATCCGCGGCATGGAGGGCTACGGGCTGTCGGTGACGGCCCAGATCCCGATCCAGCACGCGCCCAACCCGCACAACGAGGCGTACCTGCGCGCCAAGCGCGACCGCCTGGGCCACTCGCTCCACCACCAGGGGCTCGCGCTCGACGAGCAGATGGTGCACGAGGAGGAGGTCCAGGACCGCGAGGCCGGGCGCGGGTGAGCGGAGAACGCTACGCGATCGCCGTCGGCCGCTTCTACGAGGACCTGGCCGAGCGGCTCGTCGCGGGCGCCCAGCGCGCGTTCACGGCCGCCGGGCACGAGCCGGCCGACGTGTTCGAGGTGCCGGGGGCGTTCGAGCTCCCGCTCGCGGCCCGCTACCTCGCCGAGAGCGGTCGCTACGCTGGCGTCGCATGCCTGGGAGCGGTCATCCGCGGGGAGACCGACCACTACGACTACGTGTGCGCGGAGACGGCCCGCGGGATCCAGGACGTCCAGCTGCGCACCGGCGTGCCGTGCGCGTTCGGGGTGCTGACGGTGGACACCATGGAGCAGGCGCTCGCGCGGGCGGGCGGCGGCAAGCGCGACCAGGGCGAGCACGCTGCCGGCGCCGTGATGGCGCTGGCGTCGCTGCGCTCGCGGCTGTCCTCCTAGCGCTGGCCGCCCCGGCGGCCGCGAACGCATCGTCGACCTGGAAGGGCAAGACCCGGCAGGGTCGCAACGTCGTCGTGCGCACCGGCGACGACGGCCGCGTCGAGCGCCTGCGGATCGGCTGGCGCGCGCGCTGCGACAACGGCGGGCGCTACTCGAGCCGGACGATCTTCCTCGCGCCGCTGGACAGCTCCACGGTCGTCGACTTCCGCGACACGGGCGACTACCGCGCCCGGCCGGACGGCTACACGGCGCGCATCCATGTCACCGTCCGCGGCTGGTGGTCGGCGCCGGCTGACCGCTGGCACGGCCGGTTCTCCGTGCGCGTCCGCGTCGTCAAGGACGGGAGCGTCGTCGACACCTGCCGCCTGCGGCGGCTCAGGTGGTCGGCCGGCCCGGCCTGACCGCGGCGGCCGCGCGCAGCGCCGCGCGCACGGCGGCCAGCGCCGGGCGCCGGTCCGCGCCCGCGCGGGTGGCGGTGAACACGGTGCGGCCGAGGTCGGCGCCCGCGACCGGTCGCGCGACGATGCCCGCCGGCGCCCCGGCCAGCGCGAGCTCAGGCAGCAGCGTCACCGCCTCGCCGTGCTCCACGAGCGCGAGCAGCATCGACAGCTCGTTCGTGTGGTGGCGGATGCGCGGCTCGAAGCCGCCGTGACCGTTGCAGATCCGGCGCGTCATCTCGACCATGCCGCCGCCGGGCTCGCCTCCCGCCCACCACGCCTCGGCGAGGACGGCCAGGCGCACGGGCCCGTGGCCGGCGGCGGCCGGATGCCCGGCCGGCAGCGCGATCCGCACCGGCTCGGTGAACAGGTCGTCGCGGTCGAGCCCTGGGAGGCGCGGCCGCGGGGCGCCGCTCCACTCGTCGGCGAGCACGAGGTCGAGCTGGTGCGACCGCAGCGCCTCGAGCGCGGGCTCGGTCTCGGCCTCGACGAGCCGGACGTCGACGCCCGGGTGCGACTCGCGCAGGGCGCCGATGGCCGGCAGCAGCAGGTGCAGGCTCGCCGTCTGGAACGAGCCGACGCGCACCACGCCGGCCACCGCGCCCGCCGCGGCCGCCGCCAGGTCCGCCTCCGCGCGCTCGACCGCGGCCAGCAACACCTCGGCGTGCGCGGCGAGCACGAGCGCCGCGTCCGTCAGCCGCACGCGACGGCCGGCGGGCTCGAACAGCGTCGTGCCCGCCTCGCGCTCGAGCACCCCGAGCTGCTGGGACACCGTCGAGGGGCTGTACGAGAGCGCCTCGGCGACGGCGCTGACCGTCCCGCGGCGGTGCAGCTCGTGCAGGAGGCGCAGGCGGCGAAGGTCGAGCATCGTTCGAGATCTTCGCACGTTTTCGTGCGAATCTTTCCGTTGCTCTCGATGCGTCCCGCCAGCATGATCGGGCCATGCGCGGTGCCCTCCTCTGCCTCGTCTCGGCCGCCTGCTTCGCCACGCTCGGCGTGTTCGGCAAGCTCGCGGGCGACGCGGGCGCGAACATTCCGACGCTCCTGCTCGTGCGCTTCGGCGTCGCCGCGCTGGCGTTCTGGCTCCTCCTGCGCGCGACGGGCGGCTGGGCCGCGCTGCGCCGGCTGCCGTGGCGCGTCGTGCTCACCGGTCTCGGGCTCGGGGCCGCCGGCTACAGCCTCCAGTCGACCCTGTTCTTCGCCGCCATCGACCGCCTCGACGTCTCGCTGGTCTCGCTGCTGCTCTACACGTATCCCGCGTGCGTCACCATGGCGGCGCTCGCGCTCGGCCGCGCGCAGCCGACGCTCCGCGTCACCGCGGCGCTCGTGGTGGCGTCGGCCGGGCTCGCGCTCGTGCTGCTCGCGGCGGGCACCGGCGCCTTCGATCTCGTCGGCGCGCTCTTCGCGCTGGCCGCGTCCCTGACGTACACGACGTACATCCTCATCTCGGACCGGATCGTCGGCGCGGTGGACCCGTTCGCGCTCTCGACGCTCGTGCTCACCGGCGCCACCGCGAGCTTCGCGGTCGCCGGCGTGGCCACCGGCTCGCTCGAGCTCTCCCTCGGCGCCGACGCCTGGCTGTGGCTCGTGCTGATCGCGCTCGTGAGCACGGTCGTCGCGGTCGCTGCGTTCTTCGCGGGCCTGCGCCGCGTCGGGCCGTCGGAGGCCGCGATCCTCTCGACGTTCGAGCCGGTCGTGACCGTCGTGCTGGCCTTCCTCGTGCTCGGCGAGCGGCTGACGGGAGCGCAGCTGGCCGGCGCCGTGCTCGTGCTCGGCGCGGTGATCGTGCTTCAGCTGCCGGCGCGCCGGCGGGCCGCCCGCAACCGGCGGACCGCCTTGCGCGCGGCGCCGGCGGCGAGCGCGCCGAGCGGCTTGGACGTCTCGAGCGCATAGCGCCGGGGCTCGCCGGGCGCCTTGCGTGCCCAGCCCCACCACTCGTCCTGCACGCGCAGGTCGGTGAACGACGGGTGCTGGGCGACGATCAGGTCGAAGATCGCGCGCACGTGCGGCTCGGTGCGCTCGGGCGCGGAGAGCTCGCGGTGCACGACGCCGTCGGTCGCGGCGCGGCCGGGGTCGTCGGCGTACGTCCAGTCGAGGTCGTCCAGCAGCAGCCAGCCGCCGGGGCGCAGGAGCTTCTCCACGAGCACGACGGCGAGCCCGTCGACGGTCCAGTTCTTCGCGCCGTCAAGGTAGACGAAGTCGAAGCGCGGCTCGACGTTGCCGTGGGCGTCCGAGCGGGCCTGGACCTGCTCCTTGAGCCACCACGTGTACGACGAGTAGGCGCGGACGATCTCCACGCGGTCGGCGACGCCGGCGCGCGCGAGCACGTCCTCGGGCGCCGGGTCGTAGCTCGCGCCCGCGAAGTCGACGGTCGTGAGCCGGGCGCCGGGCGCGAGCGCCGCGGCGATGTACGCGGCGCCGACGCCGTGCGCGGTGCCGAGCTCGAGCGCCTCGCGCGGACCGGTGCGGCGGACGTGGTCTCCGATCACGCGCCCCTGGTCGGGCGACATGAACGGGATGCCCGCCACCGCGGCCGCGACGGCCTCGTGGTCAGTCGTTGCCGTGGCCCTTCGACTTCTCCGGCTTCTTGCCGCCGCGGGCCTCGTCGAGCGCCTTCTGGACCTCGCCGGAGCTGTTGTCGCCGTACTCGGAGAGGCGCTTCTCGAGGAACGGGATCGCCTCGTCGTTGCGCCCGAGGGCGATGAGGTCGGCGCCGATCTCGTACAGCGCGTACCCGCAGGGATCGAGCGCGTGGGTGCTGCCGCAGGCCTTGAGCGCCGCGGAGGAGTCGTTCAGCCCGGTCTGGTAGTCGCCCGCCTTGCGGGCGTTGAAGCCGGCGAGCTGGAGCTGGCGCGCGCGGGCGAGATCGACCCCGCCGCTGGGCGCCGTGGTCGGCGTTGCGGTCGGTGTCGGTGTGGGCGTCGCGGTCGGCGTCGGCGTCGACTTGGCCTTCGGCTTGGGGGTCGGCGTGGCCTTGCGCTTCTGGCTGCGCTGGGTGTTGGTCTGCCGCCCGCTGTCCGAGGGATTGTCGCTGCCGCCCGCGAAGAGCACGACGGCGACCACGGCGAGCAGCGCGAGGGCGGCGAGGCCTACGAGCAGCGGCGCGGCGTTGCGGCGGCCGCCCGTGGTCGTCGTGCGCTCGGCCACCGGGGGCGGGGGCGGAGGCGGGGGCCCCATGGCGGCCATCGGCCGCGTCGCCTCGGTGGGCGTCCGGGCCGAGCTCATCGCCCGATCAAGGGCGTCGACCATCGCCGCCGCGCTCTCCCAGCGCTCGGCCGGCTCCTTCGCCATGCCGCGCTCGAGCACCGGGTCGACGCCACGCGGCAGCGACTCGTCGATGTCGGTGGCGAGCGGCGGCGGGTCCTCGACGTGGGCGCGCGCCTGCGCGGCGAAGTGCTCGGCCTGGAAGGGCTTGGCGCCGGTGAGCAGCTCGAACGCGACGATCGCGAGCGCGTAGCGGTCCGACGCCGCCGTGGCGGGCTTGCCGACGGCCTGCTCGGGCGAGATGTAGGCCGCGGTGCCGAGCACCTGGCCCGTCGCGGTGAGCTGGTCCTCCATCGCGAGACGGGCGATGCCGAAGTCGGCGATCGCGAGGCGGTCGCGCTCGTCGAGCAGCAGGTTGCCGGGCTTGATGTCGCGATGGACGATGCCGGCGTCGTGGGCGGCGTCGAGCGCGCCGGCGGCCTCGCGCAGCCAGCGCAGCGCCGTCTCGTCGGCGATCGCCCGCCCGGCCTTCAGGCGGTCGGAGACCGTGCCGCCGCGCATCAGCTCCATCACCATGAAGACGCGGCCGTCGTGCTCGCCGACGTCGTAGATCGTCACGACGTGCGGATGCGACGAGAGGCCGGCGGCGGCGCGCGCCTCGCGCTCGAAGCGCAGCCGCGCGCGGTCGTCCTCGGAGAGGTGCGAGCCGAGCACCTTGACCGCCACCGAGCGGCCGAGCAGTTCGTCCTCGGCCTCCCAGACGCTGGCCATCCCGCCGTTGGCGATGTGGCGGACGACGCGATAGCGGCTGGGCAGCGTGATACGAGCCGTGCTGACCGGAGGCACCCATTAGACCCTACCCAAGTGCCTTGGACGCTATGCTCTTGCGCCGAGATGGCCCGTGTCTGTCACTCCTGCGGCAAGCGCCCGGCGTTCGGCCAGAGCCGCTCGCACTCGATGGTCGCGACCAAGCGGCGGTTCGACGCGAACCTTCAGAAGGTCCGGATCAGCGAGGGCGGGGCTCCGAAGCGCGTCTATGTCTGCACGCGCTGCCTGAAGGCCGGCAAGGTCACCAAGGCGTAACCCCGCCGGCTTTCCGCCGCCGGCCGGGCGAGAATCGAGTTCGTTGGCCGATCCCAGCCTCATCCGCTTCCGTGCCGTGGTCGAGGGCGCGCTCGCCGAGTTCGAGTCGCGGCGGCGGGAGGTCAACGACCTGAACGTGTTCCCAGTCGCCGACGGCGACACCGGGGACAACATGGCGCTGACGCTGCGCGCGGTGCTCGACGAGCTCGACCGCCTGTCGCAGCAGGGCGACCTCGACGAGATCGGGCGCGACGAGATCGTCGACTCGGTCGCCCGCGCCGCGCTGCTCGGCGCTCGCGGCAACTCCGGCGTGATCCTGTCCCAGCTCCTGCGCGGCGCCGCCGAGGAGCTCATCTCCCGGCCGGGCGAGCTGATCGACCCCGTGCTCGTCGCCGCCGCGATGGCGCGCGCGGCCGAGCGCGCCTACGGCTCCGTGCGCGAGCCGGCCGAGGGCACGATCCTCACGGTCGTGCGCGAGATGGCCGCGAAGGTGTCCTCCGACGTCGCGCACATGGACGAGCCGCGCCTGCTGCACCACGTCGACGACCTCACGCAGAACGGCCTGATCGCCACGGTGCTCGAGAGCGCGCTGCGGTCCGGCGAGCTGTCGGTCGCGCGCGGGCCCGAGCTGCTGCCGATCCTGCGCGAGGCCGGCGTCGTCGACGCCGGCGGCTACGGCCTGACCGTGATGATCGCCGGCGTCATCGCCGCGCTGCGCGGCAGCTCGCCGCCCGAGCTCGCCCACCACTCGCCGGCGCGCATCACGCACCCGCAGCACGAGTCCAGCACGTTCCGGTACTGCACGAACTTCGCGGTGACGGGCGAGGACCTCGAGCCGGCCGAATGGAACGACGCGCTCGAGCGGTTCGGCGACTCGGTGCTCGTGGTCGGCGACAGCCACACGCTCAAGGTCCACCTGCACACGGACGAGCCCGAGCGCGCGACGGCGCTGTTCGCCGAGATCGGCGAGGTCTCGCACCTCGACATCGCGGACATGACCGAGCAGGTCATCGCCCGCACCGAGCGGCTGTCGGAGATCATCGAGACCTGCGGCGTGCTCGCGGTCGTCGCGGGCGCCGGCGTGCGCGAGCTGTTCGAGAGCGTCGGCGCGGTCGCCCTGGACGGCGGCGGCACGCTGAACCCGTCGACGTACGAGCTGCTGGCCGGGATCCACGACGTCCCCGCCGAGGAGGTCGTCGTGCTGCCGAACTCGCCGAACGTGATCATGGCGGCCGAGAAGGCGGCCGAGCTGGCCGAGAAGACCGTGCACGTCGTCGCGTCGCGGTCGATGCAGGCGGGCCTGGCCGCCGCGGTCGCGCTCGACCCCGGCCGGGGCGCCGCCGACAACGCCGAGGCGATGCGGGCGGCGCTGGCCAACGTGCGCACCGGCGCGGTCACCGGAGCGGCGCGCGACGACGCCGAGGGCCGCTTCCGCCGCGGCGAGGCCGTGGGCTTCATCGACGAGGAGCTCGTCGCCTGGGGCGAGCCGGGGGAGACCCTCGAGGCCGTGCTCGGCGAGCTGGGCCGCGAGGCCGAGCTGCTCACGCTGATCGAGGGCGACGGCGCCCCGATCGACGGCGACGCGGTCGCGGCGCTGGCGCCCGGCGGCGTCGACGTCGAGTTCTCGCGCGGGGACCAGCCCGCGTATTGGTGGCTCATCGCGGCTGAGTAGCGGTTCACGCAACGTCAACTGCGGCAGGGTGGGGCGGCGAGGGTCTGGCGCGTAGCCGCTCGTCCGTCGGAGGTGTGGTCAGTTGACATGAATAGTTCACGTCAAGTGACCACACCCCCGTCGGGACCGCCTTCCTTACCCAGCCGCAGTTTCGTTGGCGTCCCCCCGACGCCTCACAATCACACGCGTGCCCCCGACGGCGTTCGCCACCAACGACCCGCTCGACCTGAGCGCCCCGGGCCCGCACTACCCGCGGCCGTCGCGCCTGAGCGAGCCGCTCGAGATCAAGTCGGCCAAGGCGGCCGCCGGGGCCGAGCGGCTGGGCCTCCGCACGATCGGCGACCTGCTCGAGCACCTGCCGCGGGACCGGCAGGACGCGCGGACGCTGATCGAGCTCTCGCCCGGGGAGACGGCGACCGTCGTCGTCGAGGTGCGGTCGATCGCGAGCCGGCCCGTGCGGCGGCGCGGGATGCGGCCGCTCGTCGAGGCCGTCGTGGCCGACGAGACCGGCACGATGAAGGCGACGTTCTTCAACCAGCCGTGGCTGGAGCGCAAGTACCGGCCGGGGACGCGGCTGCTGCTCCAAGGCAAGTTCGAGGCCCGCAACCGCTTCCGGGTGCAGTTCCACGCCGAGACGGGGGAGGCGGTCGGCGCCGCGGCCTCCGGCGAGGTCGCGACCTACCCGGCCACCGAGGGTCTGTCCTCGACGCAGATCCTCGCGCTCGTGCGCGAGCACCGCGAGGCGGCGCACGAGTCCCTGGAGCCGCTGCCCGCGCGGCTGCGCGCGCGGGACCGGCTCCCCGACCGCGCCGGCGCGCTGCTCGCCGCCCACTTCGGCGATCACGAGGCCGGGCGCGCGCGGCTCGCCTACGAGGAGATGCTGCTGCTCCAGATGGCGCTGCTGCGCCGCCGCGCCCGGCGCCGCGAGGGCAGCCGCGCCGCCGCGCTCGAGCCGCCGGGCGAGATCACGGCGCGCTGGCTGGCCGACTCGCTGCCGTTCTCCCCCACCGGCGACCAGCGCAAGGCCATGGAGACGGTCGACGGCGAGCTCGAGCGCGGCCGGCCGATGCAGCGCCTGCTGATGGGCGAGGTCGGGTCCGGCAAGACCGTCGTCGCGCTGTACGCGATGCTGCGCGCGGTCGAGTCGGGCGCCCAGGCCGCGCTGATGGCGCCGACCGAGACGCTGGCCGAGCAGCACTTCGCCACGCTCCAGGCGCTCATGCCCGGCGAGCTCGTGCAGGCCGCGCTGCTCACGGGCTCGACGCCCGGCGGCCGCCGCGCGGACCTCCTCGGCAAGCTCGCGTCCGGCGAGCTGAAGCTGCTTGTCGGCACGCACGCGCTGATCGAGGAGACCGTGGAGTTCGACCGGCTGGCGGTCGTCGTCGTGGACGAGCAGCACCGCTTCGGCGTCAACCAGCGCCGCGCGCTCGATCGCAAGGCGCCCGAGGGCCTGGCCCCCCACGTGCTGCACATGACCGCCACGCCGATTCCGCGCACGCTGGCGCTGACCGCCTACGGCGACCTCGACGTCACGGTCCTGCGAGAGCTCCCCGCCGGCCGGCGCCCGATCACCACGCACGTGTGCGCCACCGAGCGCGAGCGCTCCCGCGCCTACGAGCGGATCCGCGAGGAGGTACGCGGCGGGCGCCAGGCGTTCGTGGTCTGCCCGCTCGTCGAGGAGTCCGAGGCGCTCCAGGCGCGCGCCGCGACCGCGGAGTTCGAACGCCTGCGCACCGGCGAGCTGCGCGAGTTCGAAGTCGTGCTGCTGCACGGCCAGATGCGCCCGCGCGAGAAGCAGGAGGCGATGGCCGCGTTCGCGGACGGCGGCGCCGACGTGCTCGTCGCCACGACGGTGATCGAGGTCGGCATCGACGTGCCGAACGCCTCGGTGATGCTCGTCGAGGACGCCGACCGCTACGGGATCTCGCAGCTGCACCAGCTGCGCGGCCGGATCGGCCGCGGCCCGCACCAGTCGCTGTGCCTGCTCTTCGGCCCGAAGGAGTCCGCGCGCCTGCGCGCGCTCGCCGAGCACCGGGACGGCTTCAAGCTCGCCGAGATCGACCTCGAGCTGCGCGGCGAGGGGGAGATGCTCGGCACCCGCCAGTCCGGGATCCAGGCGTTCCGCTTCGCGCGGCTGCCCGAGGACGTCGAGCTGCTCGAGCGCGCGCGGATGCGCGCCCGCTCGATCCTCGACGAGGACCCCGAGCTGACCGAGCCCGAGCACGCCCTGATCGCCGACGCGCTCGTCGCCGCCTTCGGCGCCGACGCCATGGAGCCGATCCCGGCATGAGGCTCGCGTGGGCCGGCGACGGGCAGTGGACCGCCGAGGTCTGCGAGCTCGAGCTCGCGCCCGACGGCGTCGTGGCCGTCGGCACCCAGCTCGGCGCCGACCCGCACCCGTACCGCGCGACCTACGAGCTCGACGCCCGCGGCGACTGGATCACCCGCCGGCTGCGCGTGCGCGTGGACGGCGCGGAGCTCGACCTGCGCCACGACGGCAGCGGCCACTGGGACGGCCGCCCGGAGCTCGACGGCGCGCTGGACTGCGACCTCGCGTACTCGCCGCTCACGAACCTGATGCCGATCCGCCGCCACGCGCTGCACGAGCGCGCCGGCGCGCACGAGTTTGTGATGGCGTGGGTCTCGCTGCCCGACCTCGAGGTGCATCTCTCGCCGCAGCGCTACGAGCACCTCCGGCCGGGCCTCGTCCGCTTCGCCTCGGACGGCTTCACGGCGGACATCGAGGTCGACGCGAACGGCCTCGTCCTCACGTATCCGCAGATCGCCCGCCGCGTCGCGGATACTTGAGCGCATGAGCGACCACGTCTACAAGTCCGTCGAGATCACCGGCACTTCGCCCGCAGGCGTCAAGGAGGCGATCGACGGCGCGATCGCGAAGGCGTCGCAGTCCGTGCGCAACCTCGACTGGTTCGAGGTCGTCAGCATCCGCGGCCAGATCGACGACGGCCGCGTCGCGCACTACCAGGTGACGCTGAAGATCGGGTTCCGCCTCGAGTGAGGGTCGTCGCCGGCCGTTGGGGCGGGCGCCGGCTTCACGCGCCGCCGGGCGACGCCACGCGCCCCACGTCCGATCGCGTCCGCGAGGCGCTCTTCTCGATCCTCGGCGAGCGGGTGGCCGGCGCGCGCGTGCTCGACCTGTTCGCCGGCTCCGGCGCGCTGGGGATCGAGGCGCTCTCCAGAGGCGCGGCCGACGTGACATTCGTCGACAGCGCGCCGGCCGCGATCCGTGCGGTGAAGGCCAACCTCGAAGCGCTCGGCGCGCAGGCCGAGGTCCGCCGCGCCGACGCCCGGCGCTTCCTCGGCGGCGCATCGGGGCAGGCTCGTCAATACGATCTCGTCTTCCTCGACCCGCCGTACCGGCTGGCGGGGCGCCTCGGGGATGAGCTGACGGCCGCGCTGGCGGCCGTTCTCGCGCCCGGGGCGGTGGTGGTCGCGGAGAGCGACCGCCGCGCCCCGCTCGAGCTCCAACTGCCCACACTCGACGAACGACGCTACGGCGACACCCTGATCCGCATCCATGGCCCCTGACCCACGCATCGCCGTCTGCCCCGGCTCCTACGACCCGATCACGAACGGCCACGTCGACGTCATCACGCGCGCGTCGTACATGTTCGACGAGCTGATCGTCGCCGTCGTCAACGCGTCGGTGCGCAAGAGCAAGTCGCTGTTCACCGCCGAGGAGCGGATCGATTTCATCAAGGGCGCGACGGGGCACCTGGGCAACGTGCTCGTGGAGCCGTTCTCCAACCTCGTCGTCGAGTTCGCGCGCGAGCGGGGAGCGCGCGCGATCGTCAAGGGCCTGCGCGCGATCTCGGACTTCGAGTACGAGCTGGAGATGAACCAGCTCAACCGCCAGCTCGCCTCGGACATCGAATCCATCTACCTCATGGCCTCTCCGCAGTACAGTTTTCTCTCCTCAAGCGGAGTCAAGGAGATCGCCACCTTCGGCGGTGACGTCTCCGAACTGGTCCCGGAGCCGGTGGCCCGGCGATTGAAGGAAGCGCTGGCGCGCTGACGAAACAGGGAGCGCCATGGACGTCCTGGTACTGATCGACAAACTGGACGATCTCGTCCACAACGCCAAGCAGGTCCCGTTGACGGACCAGGTTCGCGTGGACAAGGAGGAGATCTACGACATCCTCGACCAGATGCGCGCGACGATCCCCGAGGAGATCAAGCAGGCGCGCTGGATCGTCAAGGAGCGCCAGGAGATGCTCGCCGAGGCCAAGCGCGAGGCGGAGCGGATCGTCAAGGAGGCGCGCGAGCGCCAGGCGCAGATGGTCTCCCAGCAGGAGGTCACCCGGAACGCCGAGCGTGCGGCCGAGGAGATCATCGAGGACGCCCGCGGGCGCGAGCGCGAGATCCGCCTGGGCGCCGAGGACTACGCGGACGAGATCCTCAACACGCTCGAGGTCAACCTCTCGAAGTTCATCGCCGCGGTCCAGCGCGGCCGCGAGCGGCTCCAGGGCCGCGACGAGCCCGCCGAAGTCGGTTAGGCTCGCCACGGCGGACCGCTCCGCCGTGGACCGTGGCGACCGATCCTGACAGCCGCGACGAAGCGCTGGATGCGCTGATCGCCGAGGTCGAGCGAGACCTCCGGCGACAGGGGCTGGCATCGCTGGCACGCACCCCGTGGGTGCCGCGGTGGGTTGTGGCCACCTCGATTCCGGCGATAGCCATCGGCGTCGTGCTCGTCCTGCTGGCGGCGGTCCTGAACCACACCTGGCTCGTCTATGCCGGCTGGGGACTGGGCAGCTACGGCATCCTCGCGGTGTATGCCGAGGAGCAGGCCGAGGGCAGCTTCCGCCTGCGTGACTATGTGCTGCTCCTCAGCGCCGTCTCGGTCGTGCTGTTCCTTATGGCGCACTTCGTCCTCCGGTTCGATTGGCTCGAGGCGGCGATCACTGCTGCGGCCGGCCTCCTGTTGCCGCTGTTCTGGGCGCTGGCGGCGGCTTCGGTGCTCCGCTTGACCGTCATGACGCTCGTCTCGAGCCTCTTCCTGTCGCTGATCCGTGCCCTGCCCGCCACGGTGTCGGCTGCCGGCCGCGTGACCCCGGTCGCGTTGGCGGTGCTCGTCGTGGGCTTCTTCACGAATGACGCGTGGAGCGTCGTCGCCGCGATCGACTGGCGGCACTACGCCGGGTTGCAACTCGTGCTGCTGGCCGTCGCGGCGGCCACGGCGGCGGGCGCCGCGTGGATCGAGCGCGAGCAGCTGAAGGACACCACGAAGCCCCCGCCGTACGCGGGCGCCCTCGAGGAGGCGTGCCGGACGAGGAGCGCGGCTCCTGCGCCAGTCAAATTGACCCGGCTCCAGCGGTTCAACGTCGCGACGGCGTTCGCGACCACGATCCTCGCACGGCTCGTGGTGGTCTGGGCGCTGGTGACGCTCATGTTCTCGCTGATCGGCGTCGTCGCGGTCGACGACGGCGTCGCCAGAGCGCTCACGGGCGACCAACGCGCAGCGGGAGGGATGAGCTGGACGCTCATCGGGCTCGCGTCGTTGCTCGGGGCCGTGGCCAGCCTCACGTTCGCAGCGGGCGCCCTGACCGACCCGGGTCAGCGCGCCGAGCTGGTCGCGGATCAGGCGCGGCGGCTCGGCGGGCGCCTCGATGCGTGGGCGCGGTACGACGCGCTCGCCTCGTCCCGGGCCTCGACTCCGCGCGACTAGTCGTCCTCGCCGCCGGCGGCGGCGACCATCTCGTCGATCTGCGCGAGGTGCCCGCGGACACGGTCGGCCATCGCGCCGACGGTCTTGTAGGCCTCGTCGATCTGCCCTGCGGCGCCGGTGAGCTGGCTCTTGATCCGCCGCACGTCCTCCATCGCGACGGTCGCGCGCTCGACCTCGGCGCGCAGCGCCAGCGCGTCGAGCCCGTCGGCGCCGCCCTTGGCCATGACCACGCGGGCGCGGGCGAGCGAGTAGGCGACCTCGAGCGCGAGCCGCGAACCGTCCTCGGGGTCGTAGACGACGAACAGCTTGTCGCCGCCGACCTCGCGCATGGCGTGCGCGCGGGCGGGCAGCTTGTCCTCGGACGGGACGACCCACACGCCGTAGTCGGCGGCGCGCTGGTTCATCGCCTCGTCGAGCTCCGCGAGCGCCTCCTTGCGCGAGCGCTTGGAGTTCTTGGCCTCGAAGACGATGCGGCCACGCGGCCGGCCGGCCGCGCCGTCGAGATCGACCACGACATCGCCCTTGCGGCCGCCGGCGCCGCGCAGGTCGCCGACCGCGTCGCAGTCGTCGCCCTGGGCGCCCGCGATCGCCTCGACGGCGTCGAACACCGCCTCCTCGTACGGGCGACCCTTGGCCGTCGAGCGCTCGTGCTCGGCGGCGACCTCGAGCGCCTTGGTCTTCTCCGCCTGGAGCTTCTGAAGCTCGAGCTGGAGCTCGGCGATGCGCCCGTTCATCTCGCGCAGGTGCGTGTGCTGCTGGTCGGAGGACTGACGGATGGCGGCGACGGCCGCGCGCTGGAACGCCGCCAGCGGGTTCGACTCGTCCGCGCTGGAGAACTGCTTGAACAGCTTCTCGCGCGACTCGCTGAGCAGCTCGGCGACCGCGGCGCGCACCTGGTGCTGCACGGCCGTGCTCGACTCGGCCCCGAAGTGGCGGGCCAGCACCCGCGTCACGTGGCCGCTCTCGGCCCCGAAGATCTCCTCGAGCTCCTTGTGCAGAGCGGTGACGACCGCCTCCGACGTCTGCCCGAGCCGCTGCTCGACCTCCTTGGACGCGTGCTCGAGATCCTGCCGCAGCACCTCCACCGCCGTGCCTGCGTGCTCGCGATCCAGCACCCGGGCGCCGATCTCGATGGCGTCGGCGATCACGCGCGCGGGATCCTCGCCCGCGTCCTGCCGCGCGCGCACGAGGTCGGCCGCGCACGGGTCGTCCACGACGAGGCTGTCGATGATCACGCGCCCGACGAGGGCGCTGACGCGGGCTTGGCGCAGGGGTGTAGCCGCGGCTTCCATGGCCTTGGGAGGCTAGGCCGCGCGGTAGACGGAACGTCAACTGCGGCTGGGTAGGGGGGCGGGATCGAGGGGGTGGACGACGTTTGTCCCCCACGAGAGGACAAACGTCGTCCAGCCCCTCATTCAATGCGCAGTTATCGAATCTCGAACCCGGCCAGTCCCTGGGGCGTCTCCTCGACCACGTCCAAAGACGAGACCTCGGAATGGCCGGGACCCCGCCGGCACGCCTCGACCATCGCCTCGACGGCCTCGGCCGGGCCCTCGAACACCGCCTCAACGGTCCCGTCGGAGCAGTTGCGGGCCCACCCGGCCACGCCGCGGCGCTCCGCCTCGCGGCGCACGGAGTCGCGGAAGAAGACGCCCTGCACACGGCCGTGTGCGCGCACGTGACGGCGGATCATGCTCGGTACCGTAGTTCGATGGCCGACCTCCTCGCCGAGCTGCTCGCGCTCGGCGGTGCCGCCGCACCGGCGTCGGCCACCGCGCGGCTGCGCGAGGTGCTGCTGGCGGCGCTGCGCCACGGCACCCAGGAGCTCGAGAAGCCGCGCTCCGGCTACCAGGCGCCGGTCGAGATCCCGGTCGCGGCCGGCGACGGCGTCCTGCTGGCCGCCGCGCCCGTCCCCGCCGCGTTCCGCGTCGACCCCGAGGCGGCCGCCGAGCGCGCGTGGCTGCTCGTCGCGGCCGTGATCGCGGCGCTCGTCGAGCTCGCCGAGCCGGGCGTGCCCGTCGGACCCCACGACCTGCTCCTCCACGCGGGCGACCTCGGCGGCTTCCTGCTGCTCGCCCTGCCCGGCCGGGCCGACCCGGCCGAGCTCGGCGAGCTCGTCGAGCTCGCGTTCGAGGACCACGCGAAGGGGATCGACCGCCTGCGCGCCCGCGCCGTCGCCACGCCGGCGCGGCTGCTGGCCGGGCCGGAGCTCAAGGCGCCGATCGGCGCCCATCACCCGTTGCGCATCGCCGAGGCGATCGCGCGCCTGGGCGGCAACCCCGAGGACCCGCAGTCGGTCGAGGCGCACGAGGAGGCCGTGCTCACGCTGCTGGCGCCCGACGCCGGGCGCGCCGTGCGCCCCCACGAGGACCCCGACCCGGCGCGCCGGATCGCACGCCGCATCCTCCAGCGGCTCGACGGCATGGGCAAGTGGGGCGGCTACCACACCGACTTCGCGCACCTCGCGCGCGGCTTCGCCGGCAACGAGCGGGCGCTCGCCCAGGACGTCGGTGAGGCGCTGCTCGAGGCCGGCCTGCTCGCCGAGAAGCCGTCGGTCGGCCAGCGCCACGTCTTCCTCAACCCACGCCGCGCGGCCGACATCCGCGCGCTGATCGACGAGGGCGCGTTGCCGACCGGCATGAAGCTGCCGTCCGCGTGAAACGATGCGCGCTATGGACCTCGACCTCGACAAAGTCAAGACCCAGGTCACGACGAAGCTGTTCACGGCCAAGACGCTCGCCGAGGCCGGCATCCTGCGACCCAGCCGTCCCGATCACATCGTCAGCGCGGTCAGCGCCCTCATCCGCTTCGGCCCGACGCCGGCCGGCGGCTACACCGCCTCCTACCACCGGTACGCCGACGACACGGCGCTCATCGACGAGCTCGGGACGCTGACGTTCCGCGAGCTCCACGAGCGCACGAACGCGCTCGCGCACGGGCTGGCCGACGACGGCATCGGCCCGGGGGACGGGGTCGGCCTGATGTGCCGCAACCACCGCGGCTTCATCGAGGCGGTCGTCGCGTGCTCGAAGCTCGGGGCGAACACGCTGTTCCTCAACACGGCCTTCAGCGGCCCGCAGCTCGCCGACGTGTCCAAGCGCGAGAAGCCCAAGGCGCTGATCTACGACCACGAGTTCGAGGAGCTCATCCACGACGCCTCCCGCCGGCGCAAGCGCTACATCGCCTGGCACGACCCCGAGGACGGCAAGACTGACGACGCTCGGCTGGAGGAGCTCGTCGAGCGGGGGGACACGTCGGACGTGTCGCCGCCGCCCGAGCGCGGCAAGGCCGTCATCCTCACGTCGGGCACCACGGGGACGCCGAAGGGCGCCAGCCGGTCCCAGCCCCGCTCGCTGGACCCGGCCGCCGCGCTGCTCGCGATGATCCCGCTCAAGGCGCGCGAGAAGACGATGATCGCCGCGCCGATGTTCCACTCCTGGGGCTTCGTGCACTTCACGCTCGGCATGAGCCTGTCCTCGACGGTCGTGCTCAACCGCAAGTTCGACCCCGAGAAGACGCTCCAGCTCACCGCCCAGCACGAGTGCACCGCGCTCGTCGTCGTCCCGGTGATGATGCAGCGGATCCTCGAGCTGCCCGAGGACGTGCTGACCCGCTACGACCTGTCCAAGCTGCGCGTCGTCGCCGTCTCCGGCTCGGCGCTCCCGGGCGACCTGTCCGAGCGCTGGATGGACGTGTTCGGCGACAACGTCTACAACCTCTACGGCTCGACCGAGGTCGCCTGGGCCAGCATCGCCACGCCCGAGGACCTGCGCGCCGCGCCGGGCACGGCCGGCCGGCCGCCGCACGGCACGATCGTCAAGCTCTACGACGACGACGGCCACCCGGTCAAGCCCGGTGAGACCGGCCGCATCTTCGTCGGCAACGAGATGCAGTTCGAGGGCTACACGGGCGGCGGCGGCAAGGACGTCATCGACGGGCTGCTCTCGTCCGGCGACGTCGGCCACTTCGACGAGGACGGGCGCCTGTTCGTCGACGGCCGCGACGACGACATGATCGTCTCGGGCGGCGAGAACGTGTTCCCTGCCGAGGTCGAGGACCTGCTGTCGGCGCACGAGGACATCGTCGAGGTGGCGGTGTTCGGCGTCGACGACGAGAAGTTCGGCCAGCGCCTGAAGGCGGTCGTCGTGATCAAGGACGGCGCCAAGCTCAGCGAGGACGACGTCAAGAAGCACGTCAAGTCGAACCTGGCCGGCTACAAGGTCCCGCGCGAGGTCGAGTTCATGGACGAGCTGCCCCGCACCTCGACCGGCAAGGTCCTCAAGCGGGAGCTCAAGGACGATTCCGATTGACGGCGGGCTACCGTTGAGGGTGCCATGCCGCAGCGCACCGACACCTTCGACCTCGCGCCGCTCGGGCTCCGGTCCGGGGACGGGCGCCGCTTCGACCTGCACGTCGCGATCGGCGACTTCCACTACGGCGGGGAGCCCTACGCCGTAGCGCCGCCGCTCGTCCCCGTCCGCGTGGACGTCTCGCGCACGACGAACCTGGGCTGGGCCCTGCGGCTGCGATTCACCGCCGGCCTCGAGGGCCCGTGCATGCGCTGCCTGGAGCCGGCCGCGCCGGAGTTCGAGGTCGACGCGCGCGAGGTGTCCCAGCCCGGCGGCGGCGAGGAGCTCAGCTCGCCCTACCTGGGCGAGGACGAGGTGCTGCACCTCGGCCAGTGGGCGCGCGACGCGCTGGCGCTCGAGCTCCCGGGCCAGCTCACCTGCCGCGAGGACTGCGCCGGTCTGTGCGGACAGTGCGGCGCCAACCTCAACGAGGACCCGGAGCACCGCCACGAGGCGGCGCCCGACTCGCGCTGGGCCAAGCTCGGCGAGCTGAAGTTCGAGTAGCCCGCCGCGCTTCCGCTACCCTTCCTGACCGCCTATGGCCGTCCCGAAGCAGAAGCAGTCGCACGCGCGCACGAGCAAGCGCCGCGCGCAGCACAAGATCTCCGCGCCGTCGGTGAACGCCTGCCCGCAGTGCCACCAGCCGCGGCGTCCCCACCGGGTGTGCCCGCACTGCGGCAGCTACGGCGGCCGCGAGGTCGTCGACGTGTCGGGCACGCACGATCACGACCACGACCACTAGGTCGTCCCCTTGAGCGCCCGGGCGGTCACCGTCGCGGTTGACGCGAACGGCGCCGACCTGGGAGCGGCCGAGGTCGCCCGGGGCGCTGCGATGGCCGCCGCCGGCGGCGACGTGCGCGTGCTGCTGTTCGGCCCGGCCGCCGAGCTCGGAGCGCCGGCGGAGGGCGTCGAGATCGTCGACGCGCCGGTCTCCATCGCCAAGGACCCCGATCCCGCGCGGGCCGTCCGCCGCACTCCCGAGTCCTCGATCGTCCGCGCGTGCGAGGCGGTGGCCGACGGCCGCGCCGACGCGCTCGTCTCCGGCGGCTCGACCGGCGCGGCGCTGGCCGCCGCGCTGTTCCGCTTCAAGCGCGCGCCCGGCGTCCACCGGCCGGCGCTGGCGATCGTCGTGCCGGTCCCCGGGGCGCCGTTCCTGCTGCTCGACGCGGGCGCCAACGTCGAGGTCCGCCCCGAGCACCTCGTGCAGTTCGCGCACATGGGCGCGGCGTTCATGGAGGTCGTCATGGGCGTCGAGCGACCGCGCGTGGCCCTGCTCTCCAACGGCGAGGAGGCGACCAAGGGCGCCGAGGAGGTGGTCGCCGCCCATGCCGCGCTGCGCGAGCGCCCCGGCGAGCTGAACTTCGTCGGCAACGTCGAGGGGTTCGCGATCGGCACCGGTGTCGCGGACGTGATCGTGGCCGACGGCTTCGCCGGCAACGTCGCGCTGAAGGTGATGGAGGGCACGATGGCCGCCCTGTTCGGCGCGATCCGCGCCGCCGCCACGTCCACGACGCGCGCGAAGGTCGGCGGGCTGCTCCTGCGACCAGCCCTGCGGGGCCTGCGCGACGAGATCGACCCCGAGGAGCAGGGCGGCGCCGTGCTCCTGGGCCTGCGACGGCTCGGTGTCGTCCCGCACGGCTCCTTCGGCGCGCGCGGGTTCGCCCGGGCGATCGACGTGGCGGCGCGCGGCGTGCGGCTCGACGTGGCCGGCCGCACGCACGAGCGGCTCGCCGGAGCGGACGCGTTGAGGGTGTCCGAACCGGCCGCTACGGTGCCCGACCAGTCATGACGCGAGAGGAAGTCCTCGAGCTCATCCGCGAGCACCTGGCCGACGAGCTCCAGCTCGACCCTGGTCGCATCACCGAGGCCACGCACTTCCGCAGGGACCTCAACGCGGACTCGCTCGACCTCTACACGCTCGTCCAGGAGCTCGAGGACACGTACGGGGTCAAGATGTCCGACGACGAGGCGGCCCGGATCCAGACGGTCGGCGCCGCGGTGGACTTCGTGCTCGCGCATCTCCCGTCCGCGTCCGCGGGCGGGGCCGTCGACCGCGAGCCGGGATCCTGAGCGCTGCGCAAGCTCCAAGATCTGCTGGAACGGCTGCCGGACGATGCCGCCCGGCGCGCGGTCACGCATGCCTCGTGGGTCGAGCAGCGCGGCGACGCCTACGAGCGGCTGGCGTTCCTCGGCGACTCCGTGCTCGGCCTGGCCGTGACCACGCACCTGTACCCGCGGCTGGAGAGCTACGGCGCCGGCCGGCTCACGAAGATCCGCGCGCAGGCGGTGTCCGGTCGCTCGTGCCGGGCGGTCGCGGAGCGGCTGGGGATCCCGGAGCGCCTGCGGGCGGCCGCGCCGCCGGACGTCGCCGGCCCGGCCACGGACGCCCTGGCCCAGACCGAGCGCGTGCTGGCGTCCGTGATCGAGGCCGTGATCGGAGCCTGCTACCTGCACTACGGCTACGAGCTGACGGCCGAGGCGGTCGTGGAGGCGTTCGCGCCGGAGATCGAGGAGGCGCTGGAGAAGCCCGCGGACTTCAAGTCGGCCTTGCAGGAGCGCCTGGCGCGCCGCGGGGCGATCGTGACCTACGAGGTGACCGCCGAGGAGGGCCCGCCGCACGAGCGGCGCTTCGAGGTCGCCGCGGTGGTCGAGGGGGAGGAGCTTGCGCGCGGCGCCGGCCGCTCGAAGAAGGACGCCGAGCAGGCGGCCGCCGCGACGGCGCTGGACGGGATGGGGGCGTGAGCTAGATGCACCTGCGCTCGATCGTCCTGAAGGGCTTCAAGTCGTTCCCGGACCGCACGCGGCTCGACTTCTCGCCCGGCGTGTCGGTCGTCGTCGGGCCGAACGGCTCCGGCAAGTCGAACATCACCGACGCGGTGCTGTGGGCGATGGGCGAGCAGTCGCCGCTCGCGGTCCGCGGCCAGTCGATGCAGGACGTGATCTTCGCTGGGGCGCACGGTGTGCAGGCGCGCTCGGAGGCCGAGGTCGAGGTGGTGCTCGACAACGCGTCGGGTGCGGTCGACCTGCCGGCCGGGGAGCTCTCGATCGTGCGGCGGTTGAACCGTGCGGGGGACGGCGAGTACCGCGTCAACGGCGCCCGCTGCCGGCTCACCGACGTGCTCGAGCTGCTGTCCGACACCGGGCTCGGCAAGGAGATGCACTCGGTCGTCTCGCAGGGCCGCGTGGAGGCGATCGTGACCTCCAAGCCGCGCGACCGGCGGATGCTGATCGAGGAGGCCGCCGGCCTGGGCAAGCACCGCAAGCGCCGCCGCCGCGCGCAGCTCAAGCTCGCGCGGACGCAGGACAACCTGGACCGGGCGCTCGACGTCGAGCGCGAGGCCCGCACGCGGCTGCGGCCGCTCAAGCGCCAGGCCGAGGCGGCCGAGCTGCACGAGCGCCTCGAACGCCAGACCGACGAGGCGCTGTGGGCGCTCGCGCGCGAGGACGTCCGGGCGGCGGTCGCCGCGCTGCGCGAGGCCGAGGCCGCGGTGGCGGCGGCGCGGGCCGCGGCGGCCGAGACCGAGGCCGAGCTGCACGCCGTCGCGACACGCCGCGAGGAGGCCGAGAACGCGCTCGCCGCGCGCGGCTCCGCGCGCGAGGCGCTGTCGAACCGCTACTACGCCGCGCGCTCCGCGCGCGAGCGGATCGCGCACCGCGAGGAGGCCGCACGCCAGGCGGCGGCGATGCTCGCCGACCGCGCGGGGCGCCGGCGCGCACGGCTCGACGCGCTCGAGGCCGAGCGTGCGGCCGACGTCGGCGACGACGGCGCGGCCGAGCGGGTCGCGGCGCTGGAGGCCGAGCTGGCCCAGCTCGCCGACGACCGTCGCGCACGGCTCGACCGCGAGCTCGCCGAGCTCCAGGCGCGCCGCGAGGCGGTCGCGGCCGAGCTGGTCGGGCTGGCCGAGGCGGCCGACGCGGCCGTGGCGGTCCGCCGCGACGCCGACGCCGCCGCCGAGGCCGCGCGCCAGGCGCGCCGGGAGGCCGAGTCGGCCGCCGAGCACGCGCGCCGCGAGGCCGCGCGGACCGGCGCCGAGCTCGCCAAGCTCAACCAGTTCCTGCGCACGCACGCCGGCGCTCCCGGCGGCGCCGCCGCGCTGGCCGACGACGTCAGCGCCGACCCCGGGTACGAGCTCGCGCTGGCCGCCGCGCTCGGGCCGCGCCTGCGCGCCGCCGTGGCCGCCGACCTCACCGAGGGAGCCAAACTGCTCGACCGGGCCGGCCGCGACGGCGGCGCCGCGCTGATCGCGCCCGACCGCGCGCCCTCGCCCTCGTCGCCGCCACGCGGCAACGCCGAGCGGCTCCTCGATCGCGTGCGGGTCGCCGGGGACGATCGGCTCGTCGCCGCGCTCCTCGCCGGCGTCTGGGTCGTGGAGTCGTTCGACGGGCTCGATGCCGCCTTCGCCGGCGTGGCGGTCACGCGCGACGGGCGCGTCTGGTCGCCCGCCACGCGCGAGCTGCGGCAGGTGCCGGCCGGCGGCGAGGACCACGTGCTCGCCGAGCGCAACCGACGCGACGCCCTCGTCGCCGAGGTCGAGCGCGCCGCGCAGGCCGAGCGAGCGGCGCTCGCGAAGGTCGAGGACGCCTCCCGTGCCGTGCAGGGCGCCGACGCCGCGCGCGACGACGCCGAGCGCGCGGCCCGGGCCGCCGTCCGCGCCCGCGACGAGGCCGCCGAAGCCGAGCGGCACGCCGGCTGGCTGATCGAGCAGCGGCGCACGGCGCCGGACGAGGGGCCGGCCGCCGAGCGGCGCACCCAGATCGCGGCGGCGATCGCCACGGAGCGGCGGCTCGCCCAGCGGGCCGAGCGTGAGCGGGCCGAGCGCGAGCAGCGGATCGCCCGCGAGCGCGACCGCCTGACCCGCGACGAGACCCTCCGCCCGGCCGCCGAGCGGCTCGCCGCGGCGCTCGAGAACGCCGGTGCGGCGGTCGCGGTCCGCATGGACGCCGCCGAGGCGGAGCTGCGCGCGGACCGCGAGGCCGGCGAGCGGCTGGCGGGCGAGCTGCGCGCGTGCGCCGCCCTGGAGAACCAGGTCCAGCTGCGTCTCAAGGAGCGCGGCGAGGCGGTCACGCGCGACGAGGTCCGCGCCGCCCAGGCGCGCGACCGCGCGGCCGAGGCCGGCCGCGAGCTCGGCCGCCTGGCGGGCAAGCTCGGCCTCGAGGCCGAACCCGCCGAGGCGCCGCTCGAGGAGGGCGTCCGCGCCGACCTGGAGGGCCGCATCGAACGGCTGCGCCGCCGCCGCGAGCAGCTCGGCCCGGTCAACCCGCTGGCCAAGCAGGAGTACGAGGAGGCGGTCGAGCACGTCGAGGAGCTCGAGCGCCAGCGCGAGGACCTCGAGGGCGCGATGCGCGAGCTCGAAGGCCTGATCCGCGACACCGACCGGCGGATCCGCGAGGCGTTCGAGGAGACGTTCGCGTCCGCGGCGCGCAACTTCGAGGAGGTCGCCGAGCAGCTGTTCCCCGGTGGCCGCGGTCGGCTGCGGCTCGTCCGCGAGGACGCCGGGCCGCGCCCGGTCCTCGGCGGCGGCGACGAGACCGACGCCGAGGAGGCGGATCTCGAGGAGCAGGACGAGGAGGACCGCACCGGCGTCGAGATCGAGATCACGCCCGCGGGCAAGGCCACCAAGCGCCTCACGCTGCTGTCGGGCGGCGAGAAGTCGTTGACGGCGCTCGCGTTCCTGTTCGCGGTCTTCCTGGCCCGGCCGTGCCCGTTCTACATCCTCGACGAGGTCGAGGCCGCCCTCGACGACCCCAACATCGACCGCTTCCTCACGCTCCTGCGCCGCTTCTCCGACCGCGCGCAGTTCATCGTCGTCACGCACCAGAAGCGGACGATGGAGGCGGCCGACTGCCTCTACGGCGTCTCCATGGCCGGCAACGGCGTGTCGAAGGTCGTCTCGCGCCGCCTGCCGCCACGCCCCGCCGGCGACGAGGCGCCGCCCGCCGACGGCGCGGATCGCGAGGGGCGCGCGGCCTGAGACCCGCGGAGGTCCGCCGCCGCCGGCTGCGGGCCCAGCGCCTGAGCGGCCCGCGCGGGGCCGACGTGGTGGCCGCGGTGCGGGCGGTCTTCGGCCTTCAGGCCCAGGACGCGCGCGCGGCGTTCCTCGCCGTCCGCGCCCGTACGGAGGGCGCTTCCGCGGAAGCGGTCGCTGCGGCGCTCGACGCCGGCGCGCTCGTGCGCACATGGGCGATGCGCGGGACGCTGCACCTGCTCGCCGCCGAGGACCTGCCGCTCGCGATCGCGGTCTTCGGGCCGGTGCACCTCGCCCGCGCGCGGCGCCGCCTCGCGCAGCTCGGGCTGAGCGACGCCGACGCCGAGCGCAGCACCGAGGAGGCGGCCGCCGTTGTCGCCGCGGAGGGGCCGCTCACGCGCCACGCGCTCGCCGCGCGGCTGCGCGAGCGCGGCGTGCCGGTCGCGGCGGAGGGCCAGGCGCCGATCCACGTCGTGCGCCGCGCGGCGCTCGCCGGCGTGCTCCGCGAGGTCGGTGTGAGCGGGCGCTACGCCGCGCTCGACATCGCGCTGCCCGAGCGGGGCGCGGCGTTGGAGCTGCTCGCCGCGCGTTACGGCGCCGCTCACGCGCCCGCGGAGGCCGAGGACTTCGCGGCGTGGTCCGGGCTGCCGGCCGCTGACGTCCGGGCGGCCTGGCGGGACGCACCCCGCATCGAGGGAGACCCGGAGCCGGGCGGCGTGCGCCTGCTCGGCGCGTTCGACGAGTGGCTGCTCGGCTGGGCCTCCCGCTCGCTCGTGCTGCCGGCCGAGCACGCGCGGCGGGTCGTCCCGGGCGGCGGGATCATCCGCCCGGTGGCGATCGCTGACGGGCGCGTGTTCGGCACGTGGCGCCTGCGCCGCGGCCGGGTGGAGCTCGACTCATTCGTGGCGCGGCCGCCGAGCGTCGCCGCCGAGGCCGCGGCGGTCTCCGAGTTCGTGGCCGCTGCCCGGGCGTTCACTCCGGCGGGGTAGGGAGGCGAGGGACTCGCCTCGCCAGCGGTCCCTGGGCGGGTTTGCCGCGAATAGCGAGGCTTTCCCGCCCAGGGCGGGTTTTCGGCGCGGCCGAAATCCTCGCCGCCCTACCCAGCCGAAGTTCGTCCCGACAGCACCTTCTCGCCCCAGAACGAGGCGTAGGAGTTGCCGTTGTAGTCGGGGATCGCGCGATACCCCGCGCGCCCGTAGAGCGCCCGGGCGGCGTCCATGGAGGCCGCGGTGTCGAGCCGGACGCGCGCGTAGCCGAGGTCCGCCGCGGCCGCCTCGAGCCCTTCGAGCAGCGCGCGGCCGAGCCCGCGGCCGCGATGGGACGGCAGCACGTACATGCGCTTGATCTCCGCGACGCCGTCGCTCAGCCGCCGCACGCCGCCGCCCGCGACGACGACGCCCTCGACGCACACGAGCACGAACCAGCCCGCGGGCGGGACCATCTCGGCGGGCGCGACCGTGGACGTGCGCTCCGGCGTCATCGGCCCGAGCCTGCGTGCGACCTCCGTCTCCATGGCGGCGACGATCGCCACCGCCGCGGGGTCGTCACCGGGAGCGCGCCGGAGCGTGACCACGCGGCCTATTGTCCACGGCATGCGGGTGTGCCTGATGATCGAAGGCCAGGAGGGCGTGACCTGGGACCAGTGGCGCGCGCTCGCCGCCACCGCAGAGGAGCACGGCTTCGAGGCGGTCTTCCGCTCCGACCACTACATGTCGCTCGGCGACGGGCCGAACACCGGCTCGCTCGACGCCTGGAGCACGATCAATGCGCTCGCGGCGCTGACGACGACCATCAAGCTCGGCACGCTCGTCTCGCCCGGCACGTTTCGCCACCCATCGGTGCTCGCCCGCATGGCCACGACCGCCGACCACGTGAGCGGCGGCCGCATCGAGCTCGGCATGGGCGCCGGCTGGCACGAGGGCGAGCACCGCGCGTTCGGCTTCCCGTTCGACACGGTCAAGGACCGCTTCGACCGGTACGCCGAGCAGCTCGAGATCGTCCACCGCTCGTGGCACGACGAGCCGTTCGACTTCAGCGGTCGCCACTACACGCTCGAGCACTGCGACGCCCAGCCCAAGCCGGTCCAGAAGCCGCACCCGAACCTCATCCTCGGCGGCAGCGCCGGCCCCCGCGGTGCCGCGCTCGCCGCCCGCTGGGCCGACGAGTACAACACCGTGGGGCCGAGCGAGGACCAGGCGAAGGAGCGCCGCGAGCGGGTCGCCGCGGCCTGCCAGGCCGCCGGCCGGGACATGATCGTGTTCTCGGCGATGATCAGGCTCGAGGGCAGCTCGAGCGAGCTCGTCGACCGGCTCCGCGGCCTCGAGGCGGCCGGCGTGGAGCGCGTGATGCTCCAGCATCTCGCGCACGACGACCTGGCCACGGTCGAGCGCGTCGGCCGCGAGGTGATCCCGGCGGTCTGAGCCGCTGGTTATCCTGCGGCGCGTCGTGGCGCGGGACTGGCACGAACTGTTCCTCACCGACGGCGGCCATGCGGTCGCCGACTCGCCCGATCCCGGGGAGCCCGAGCGCCGCCGCGGCTTCTTCGGCCGCCTGCGCGACTCCATGCGCAAGACCCGCGAGGCGCTCGCCGCCGAGGTCCAGGCCACGCTCTTCGAGGGCGATCTCGACGAGGCGACCTGGGAGCGGCTCGAGGAGGCGCTGATCTACGCGGACGTGGGCGCGCGGACGACCGCGGAGGTCGTCGAGCGGCTCGAGCGCGAGGCCGAGGAGGGCGACCTGGCCGGCGGCGAGGCCCTGACCGGCCGGCTGGCCGAGCTGCTGGCCGAGCTCGCCCGCACCGGCGACGACACGATCGACATCCGCCACGAGCCGGCCGTGATCCTCGTCGTCGGGGTCAACGGCACGGGCAAGACGACGACGATCGGCAAGCTCGCCTGGCACCTGCGCCACACGCTCGGCCAGAAGGTCGTGGTGGGCGCCGCCGACACGTTCCGCGCCGCCGCCGTCGAGCAGCTCGAGCGCTGGGCCGAGCGCGCCGACGTCGACCTCGTCAAGGGCCCCGAGGGGTCCGACCCCGGCGCCGTCGCCTTCGATGCCGTCGCCCGCGCGCGCGAGCGCGGGGCCGACGTGGTGATCGTCGACACGGCCGGCCGGCTCCACACGCAGCACAACCTCATGGAGGAGCTCTCCAAGGTGCGGCGCGTGATCTCCAAGCAGATGCCCGACGCGCCGCACGAGACCCTGATGACCGTCGATGCCACGACGGGCCAGAACGGCGTCCGCCAGGCCAAGCTCTTCGGCGAGGCGGTCGGCGTGACCGGGATCGTCCTCACCAAGCTGGACGGGACGGCCAAGGGCGGCATCGCGCTGGCGATCGCCAACGAGCTCAACATCCCGGTCAAGCTGATCGGCATCGGCGAGCAGCTCGAGGACCTGCGCCCGTTCGACGCGGACGACTTCGCCCGCGCCCTGCTGACCGCATGATCGCCGCGCTCGTCGCGCTCGCGCTCGCCCCGTCGCCGTTCGTCGCGCTCGACCGGGTCGACGCCACGATCGCGCAGGACATGCGCTACGTGACGGCGCACAACTTCGTCGGGCGGCGCATCGCGGGGTACCGCGAGCCGGTTTGCATACTGACCCGTCGCGCGGCGCGGGCGCTGCACCGCGCGCAGGTCCGGCTCAGGCCCGAGGGCTACGGCCTGAAGGTCTACGACTGCTACCGCCCGACGCGTGCCGTCGCGCAGTTCTCCCGCTGGGCCGACGACGCGTCAGACCAGAAGATGAAGCGCGAGTTCTACCCCCGCGTGGACAAGCGGCGGGTCTTCGAGCTGGGCTACGTCGCCCACCGCTCCGGTCACAGCCGCGGCAGCACCGTCGACCTCACGATCATCCGCCTGCCGCCGAAAGCCCAGCCGGCCTGGGACGGCCGGCTGCGCTCGTGCACCGCGCGCTACCGCCGCCGGTTCCGCGACAACAGCGTGAACATGGGCACCGGCTACGACTGCATGGATCCGCGCGCCCACACGTTGAACCCCGCGATCCGCGGCCGCGCGCACCGCAACCGCCTGCTGCTGCGGCGGACGATGGACGCGGCCGGCTTCGCGCCCTACGACAACGAGTGGTGGCACTTCACTCTCCGAAGCGAGCCTTATCCTGAGAAGTACTTCGACTTCCCCGTTGCCCGCGATTCGGTGAGATAGACAAACCATGGACCCTTGGCTGCTCTGGCTGATTGCGGCGGTCGTGTTCGGTGTGGGGGAGATCGCGACGCTGGGGTTCTTCCTCGCGCCGTTCGCCGGCGGCGCGTTGGTCGCCGCGCTGCTCACCGCGATCGGCGTCGGCACGGCGGTCGGCTGGGCCGTGTTCCTCGTCGTGGCCGCGGTCCTGCTCGCCGGGCTGCGACCGATCGCGCTCGCACACCGCAGGCAGGCACCACGCCTGCGCACGGGCACGGCGGCGCTCGTCGGGCGCTCGGGCATGGTGGTCGAGCGCATCGCCAACGACGAGGGCGTCGGCTGCGTGCGCATCGACGGCGAGGTCTGGACGGCGCGCTCGTACGACGACGACGACGTCATCGAGGCGGGCAAGCGGGTCCAGGTCATCGAGATCCGGGGCGCCACCGCGCTCGTCACGGAATGAGGAGGCAGTAATGGAAGCCGGTCTCATCGCACTGATCGTCCTCGCCGTGTTCCTGTTCATCGTCGCCGCGGCCGGCGTGCGCATCGTGCCGCAGGCCCGCGCGGGGATCGTGGAGCGGCTCGGCCGCTACACGCGCACGCTCGAGCCGGGACTGGCGCTGATCGTGCCGTTCATCGATCGGGTCAAGCCGCTGCTCGACCTGCGCGAGCAGGTCGTCTCGTTCCCGCCGCAGCCGGTGATCACCGAGGACAACCTCGTGGTCGGGATCGACACCGTCATCTACTTCACGATCACCGACCCGAAGGCGGCCACCTACGAGGTCGCGAACCCGCTCCAGGCGATCGAGCAGCTCACCGTCACTACGCTGCGCAACGTCATCGGCGGGCTCACGCTCGAGCAGACGCTGACCTCGCGCGACCAGATCAACTCGAACCTGCGGGTCGTGCTCGACGACGCGACCGGCAAGTGGGGCATCCGCGTCAACCGCGTCGAGCTCAAGTCGGTCGAGCCGCCGCGGACCGTCCAGGAGGCGATGGAGAAGCAGATGCGCGCCGAGCGCGACCGCCGCGCCGCGATCCTGAACGCCGAGGGCGTCAAGCAGTCGCAGATCCTCACCGCCGAGGGCGAGAAGCAGTCCGCGGTGCTCAAGGCCGAGGGCGCGCGCACCGCGGCGATCCTGCGGTCCGAGGGCGAGGCGAAGGCGATCGAGACGGTCTTCGACGCCATCCACGCCGGCGCGCCGGACGAGCGGCTGCTCTCCTACCAGTACCTCCAGATGCTGCCCCAGCTCGCGCAGGGCCCGGCCAACAAGATCTTCGTGATCCCCGGCGAGTTCACGCAGGCGCTCGGCAACCTGACGAAGTCGCTCGGGGCCGGCGACGGCCCGCCGCCCAAGCCGGCGAAGCCGCGCCCGCGCGCGGCGATCTCACCCGAGGCGAGCCAGGCCGCCGCGGCCGACGCGCAGGCCGCCGCGCAGGCCGCGCGGGACGCGGCGCAGGAGGCGTCGAGCGCGCAGTCGCCCGGCGCGGAGCCGCCGCCTACGCCGTCGCCCTGATGCGGTTCGTCGCGTCGAGCGCGGCGACCTTGTAGGACTCGGCGAACGTCGGGTAGTTGAAGACCGCGGTGACGAGGAAGTCGATCGTCGAGCCGCCGCCCATCACGGCCTGGCCGATGTGGACGAGGTCCGTCGCGCCCGTGCCGATCACGTGCACGCCGAGCAGGCAGCGGTTGTCCGGCGAGACGAGCAGCTTGAGCAGCCCCTCCTCGTCGCCGGTCATCAGCCCGCGCGCGAGCTCGCGCCAGCGCGCGATGCCGGTCACGTACGGCACCGCGGCGTCGGTAAGCTGCTCCTCGGTCTGGCCGACCATGGCGATCTCGGGAACCGCATAGACGCCGGTCGGGATCAGCTCGGCGAGCGTCTCCACGGGCTCGTCGAAGGCATGCAGGCACGCGATCCGCCCCTGCTCCATCGCGGTCGCGGCAAGGCCGCCGCCGGCGACGTCGCCGACCGCGAAGATGTGCGGCACCGCGGTCTTGTGGTTCTCGTCGACCGGGATCCGCCCGCGCGGGTCGGCCTCGAGCCCGGCCTTCTCGAGCTGGAGATGCTCGGTGTCGCCCTGGCGGCCGGTGGCGTACAGCACGGTCTCGGCGACGAGCTCCTTGCCGGACTCCAGCGTCACGCGCGGGCCGCGCGCGTCGACGTCGAGGTCGACGGCGGCGACGCTCTCCCGCATCCGGAACGTGACGTTCTGGCGGCGCAGCATGTACTGGAACGCCTCGCCGATCTCGCCGTCCAGGAACGGCAGCACGCGGTCGCGCTTGTCGACCACCGTGACCTTCGTGCCCAGCGCGCCGAACATCGAGGCGTACTCGACCCCGATCACGCCGGCGCCGACCACGATCATCGAGCGCGGCACGTGGTGCTCGAGCTTGAGCAGCCCGTCCGAGTCGATCACCGTGCGGTCGTCGAACTGGACGCTGGACGGGCGCGCGGGGCGGGTGCCGCTGGCGATGATGATCCGCAGCGCGCGGACCACCTCGTCGGAGCCCTCGATACGCACCGTGTTGGCGTCCTCGAAGTGCGCCTCGCCGGGCAGCAGCCCGACCCGGTTGCGGCGGAACTGCTCGCGCACCACCGCCGTCTCGGCCGCCACCACGCGCGCGGTGCGGTCCATGAGCTGGTGGAGCACCGCCTCCTCGTTCTCCTCGATCCGGGTCGGGTCGAGCACGTCCAGCGGCCGCTGGGCGACGGCCTCGAGCACCGCCTCGCGGAGGGTCTTGGACGGGATCGTCCCGGTGTGGATCGAGACCCCGCCGAGGCGCTCCCGGCGCTCGGCGACTGCGACGCGCTTGCCGAGCTTGGCGGCCTGGATGGCCGCCTTCTGCCCGCTCGGTCCCGAACCGATCACGAGAAGGTCGAGCTCCATAGCTCCGCACCGTACCCTGTGAGGGGCTTGTTCGACTCCCTCTCAGAGAAGCTCCAGGGCACCTTGGCGTCCGTGCGCCAGCGCGGCGCGCTGACCGAGGACGACATCAACCGCGCGATGCGCGAGATCCGGCTCGCGCTGCTCGAGGCCGACGTCAACTTCAAGGTCGTCAAGCAGTTCACCTCGACGGTCAAGGAGCAGGCGCTCGGCATCGAGGTCTCCAAGCAGCTGAACCCCGGTCAGCAGGTCGTCAAGATCGTCAACGACGAGCTGACCGCGCTGATGGGCGGGGCGTCCGCCGGGCTGAGCTTCTCGCCGCGGCCGCCGACCGTGATCCTCATGGCCGGGCTCCAGGGCTCGGGCAAGACGACCGCCACGGCCAAGCTCGCTCGGTACCTGCGCGAGCAGCACAACTCGTCGGTCGCCGTCGCCGCCTGCGACGTCTACCGGCCGGCCGCCGTCGAGCAGCTCGTCAAGGTCGGCGGCCAGGCCGGCGCGACCGTCTACGAGCAGGGCACCGACCGCGACCCGGTCGACATCGCCGGCTGGGCGCTCGAGCAGGCCACGCGCGACGGCAAGGACGTCCTGATCGTCGACACGTCCGGCCGCCTGCACGTCGACCAGGCGCTGATGGAGGAGCTCGCGCGGATCAAGAAGCGCGTGCGGCCGCATGCGGTGCTGCTCGTCGTCGACGCCATGACCGGCCAGGACGCGGTCAACGTCGCCGAGCAGTTCGCGGAGGTCGCGCAGTTCGACGGCGTGGTGCTCTCCAAGCTCGACGGCGATGCGCGCGGCGGCGCCGCGCTGTCGGTCAAGGCGGTCACCGGCAAGCCGATCATGTTCGCCTCCACGGGGGAGAAGCTCGGCGACTTCGAGCGCTTCCACCCGGACCGGATGGCGCAGCGCATCCTCGGCATGGGCGACGTCCTGTCGTTCATCGAGAAGGCCGAGCAGTCGGTCGACGAGCAGGAGGCCAAGGAGCTCGAGCGCAAGCTGCGCAAGAACCAGTTCACGCTCGAGGACTTCCTGGACCAGCTCAAGCGCGTGCGCAAGATGGGGCCGCTGACCTCGATCCTCGGGATGATCCCCGGGCTCGCCGGCCACCAGCTCTCCAAGCTCCAGGTCGACGACCGCGAGCTCGACCGCGTCGAGGCGATCATCCTCTCGATGACGCCCTACGAGCGCAATCACCCCGAGGCGATCAAGGGCTCGCGCCGGCTGCGGATCGCCAAGGGCTCGGGCACCAACGTGCAGCAGGTCAACCAGCTCATCAAGCAGTTCGACCAGATGCGCAAGATGATGCGCGGGATCCAGCAGGGCAAGATGCCCGACATCGGCGCGCTGATGCGCCAGCGTTGAGTCCTTTCGCTATCCTGCCGCGCCGAAATGGCAGTGAGCATGCGACTCACCCGCGTGGGCGGGAAGAAGGATCCGGTGTGGCGCGTCGTCGTCGCGGATCGCCGCTCGCCCCGCGACGGGCGCTTCATCGAGACGGTCGGCCGCTACAACGCGCAGACCGATCCGTCGACCATCGTGCTCGACGAGGAGCGGATCAAGCATTGGCTCGCTCGCGGCGCGCAGCCGACCGACACGGTCAAGAAGCTCCTCAAGACGCAGGGCATCTCGGCTTCCTAGTCCGTGCGCGAGCTGCTCGTCTATCTGGCCCAGCAGCTGGTCGACGAGCCGGACAAGGTCGAGGTCGAGCAGTTCGAGGAGGACGACGGCACGCTCGTGCTCGAGCTGTCGGTCGCCGACGATGACTACGGCAAGGTCATCGGGCGGGGAGGACGCACCGCGCAGGCCCTCCGCACAGTCGTCAAGGCCGCCGCGGTCAAGGACAACCGGCGCGTCCTCGTCGACATCGTCGAGTGAGCGCGTCCCGGCCGGGCAGGTCGGGCGGCCGCACGGGCTCGACGGCTCCTTCCACGTGATCCGTCCGGGGACGTTCACGGAGGGTCAGACCGTGTACGTGGACGGCGCCCCGCGCGTCGTGGAGCGGCTGGCGGGCACGCGCGACAAGCCGATCGTCCGCCTGGCCGGGTGCGCGTCACGCGAGGACGCCGAGGCGATGCGTGGGCGCCCGCTCGAGGTCGTGGAGGCGCTCGGCGAGGACGAGTTCTGGGCGCGCGACCTGGTCGGCTGCGTGGTGGTGGACGGCGCGCGCGAGGTGGGCGTGGTGGACCGGATGGTCGCGCTCCCGTCCTGCGAGGCGCTGGAGGTCGGCGGGCTGCTGATCCCGATGGTGCGCGACGCGGTCCGCTCGATCGACGTCGCGGCGCGCCGCATCGACGTCGACATGGGGTTCGTCGAGCCGTGAACATCGACGTCTTCACGCTGTTCCCACAGTGGTTCGAGTGGTTCCGGGAGCAGCGCCACGTCGCGAATGCGCTGGCGCAGGGGCACGCTGTGGATGCGCTCGATCTCCGGGCGACGACGCCCTTGAAATGGGGCCAGGTCGACGACACGCCGTTCGGCGGCGGCGCCGGGATGGTGCTGCGGGTGGATGTCGTCGAGGCCGCGCTGCGCGCCCGTTATGGCGGCGATCCGGCCTCGCGGTCGCGGCGCGTGATCGCCTTGACGCCGGGCGGGCGGCTGCTCGACGACGCCCTGGCGTCGTCGCTCGCCGGCGAGTCGCACCTCACGTTGTTGTGCGGCCGCTACGAGGGCTTCGACGAGCGCATCCTCGAGCACTTCGTCACCGACCAGGTCTCGATCGGCCGCTACGTGCTGGCGGGCGGCGAGCTGGCGGCGATGGTCGTCTGCGACGCGGTAATGCGCAAGCTGCCGGGCGTCCTCGGCAAGGACGAGTCGGCGGTCGAGGAGTCCTTCTCGGAGGCGCTGGGGGGCGGCGTCGAGTACCCGCACTACACGCGGCCGGCCCAGTGGCGGGGATGGAGCGTGCCGGAGGTGCTGCTCTCCGGCCACCACGAGCGGATCAGGGAGTGGCGGCGGCAGCAGAGCCGCGAGCGTTCGCTACCATGATTTGCCCGCGTGCCGCCGCCCTTTCCCCCGTCTGGCGCCGCGGTCTTTCTTTGTCATGAGCACCGTCATCGACAGCCTGGAGCGCCAGCAGCTCCGCCGCGTCCCCAACTTCGCCGCCGGTGACCGCGTCCGAGTGCACTTCCAGGTCGTCGAGGGCAACCGCCGGCGCACCCAGGTCTTCGAGGGCGTGGTGATCAAGCGGCAGGGCGAGGGCGTGCGCGAGACCTTCACGGTCCGCAAGAACTCGTTCGGCGTGGGCGTGGAGCGCACGTTCCCGCTGCACTCGCCGAAGATCGAGAAGATCGAGGTCGCCGCCCGCGGCGACGTCCGGCGCGCCAAGCTCTACTACCTGCGCGGCCGGGTCGGCAAGCGCGCCCGCGTGCGCGAGCGCCGGTACGTCGGGCCGGAGGAGGTCGTGCAGGCGGGCCTGCTGCACGATCCCGCCGCCGAGGCGGCTGCGGCGGCGGACGACGAGGTGCCGGGCGAGGCGGTCGATCAGCAGGCGCTCGAGGAGGCTCCGGCTGCTGTCGAGGAGGCCTCCGCCGAGGAGGCCGCGGCCGAGTCCGAGTCCGAGCCGAAGCCGGCGGACGACGACGCGTCTGCGTAGGAGCAGAGTGGCGGCGTCTTCGAAGACGTCGTCAGCGTCGGGCTCGCTCATCGAGCTCGTCCTGATCGTCGCGGTGGCGCTGGGCCTCGCTCTCGGCATCCAGGCGTTCCTCGTCAAGCCGTACCGGATCCCGAGCGAGTCGATGGTGCCGACGCTCCAGGTCGGCCAGCGCGTGCTCGTCAACCGCATCGGCATGCACTTCGGGCACCCCTCGGTCGGCGACATCGTCGTCTTCCACCCGCCCGCGGGCGCCGAGCAGGGCAACGAGTGCGGTGCGGGACACCCCCAGACCCAGGTGTGCAACCAGCCCACGGCACAGAAGGCGAGCGTCAACTTCATCAAGCGCGTCGTGGCCGGCCCCGGGGACCATCTGAAGATCCTCGACGGGCACGTCATCCTCAACGGAAAGCGGCAGAAGGAGAGCTTCGCCGAGCCCTGCGGAGGCGGCGAGGGATGCAACTTCCCGCAGGAGGTGACGATTCCCTCCGGTCACTACTTCATGATGGGCGACAACCGTGGGTCTTCCGACGACAGCCGTTTCTGGGGACCGGTCCCCGAGGACTGGATCATCGGCGAAGCCTTCGCCACCTACTGGCCGCCCAAGCGGATCGGGCTCCTCTAAGCCGAAGCGCAAGCGGTCGTCGGGGTCTCGGTTGTTCCGGTTCGATCGCGGGTTGGGCTACCGCTTCGTGGCCGGCGCCGACGAGGCGGGGCGCGGCTGCCTGGCCGGGCCGTTGGTGGCCGCGGCCGTGCTGTTCGACTACGAGCGGCTGACTTTGTCTGATCTCCGGGCGTTGAGCGCGTTGAACGACTCCAAGCAGCACAACGCCGAGATGCGCGAGGAGCTGTATCCGCGCGTGTTGCGGGTCGCCACGCGCGTGGCCGTGACCTCGCGGTGCGTGCGGGGGATCGACGAGCGGGGCCTGCACAAGACGAACCTGGCCGCGCTGTCCAGCGTTCTGCGGCGGGTGGCGTGCGAGGGCGCCCTGTGTCTCTCGGACGGTTTCCCGGTGCCTCCGACGGGGTTCGAGCAGCGCCCGGTCGTGGGCGGGGACGCGATGAGCGCGGCGATCGCCGCGGCGTCGGTCATCGCCAAGGTCTCGCGCGACCGCTTCATGCACCGCATGGAGCACGCCTATCCCGGGTGGGAGTTCGCGACGCACGTCGGCTACTCGACGCCCGAGCACCGCGCGGCGATCGAGAAGCTCGGCGTCTCGCCGCTGCACCGGCTGTCGTTCCAGTCGATGGCCTACCAGCAGCTCGCGCTCTGATCTGGGCGCTCTCGAGCGCGCTCCGTCCACGTGGCTTACGTTTGTCCTCTCCTGGGGGACAAACGTCGTCCACCCCCTCCCAAGCCGTTTCCCTCGCACATTCCATTCGAATCCGTATTATACGATCCCGTATGAATCTCACGGGTACGATCACCGTCCCGCTCCCGCCCGACCAGGCCATCGAGCTCTTCACGCCCGAGGGCGAGCGCGCCTGGGCCCCGGGCTGGGACCCGCACCATCACAGCGACACGGTCTTCACGACCGGCCACGGCGGCGCCGACACGACCTGGGTCGTCCTCGACGCCGGACCGGGCGCCGTCCGCTACGCCCGCGTGAGCAGGGACCGCGCCGGCACGGTCGAGGTCCGTTGCCACGCCCACGGCGCGGACCAGACCCGCGCGGAGGTCACGTACGACCTCGCGCCGCTCGTCCCCGCCGCGCTCGACGACTTCGCGGCCGGCTACGAGGACATGCTCGCGGAGTGGGAGCGACTGATCGCCGAGGCGTGCACGACCTCCCGCTGATCGCCGAGTGGCAGCGGGTCACGCACCTGCTGCTGCACGCGGTCGAGCAGGAGCTCGGCGACCTCGGCCTGTCCGCTGCGGAGACCAACGCGCTCGCCTGCTTCGCCGGCCGATCCGAGCGCACCGTGCGCGAGCTCGTCGCGGCCACCGGGCAGCGGCCGTCCACCCTCACCGGCGTCGTCGACCGGCTCGAGCGCCGCGCGCTCGTCGCGCGCGCGCCGAACCCCGCCGACCGCCGCTCCGTCCTCGTCGAGCTCACGCCCTCCGGCCGCGCCGCGGCCGAGCGCGTGGCCGCGGCGTTCGCCGCCATCGAGGCCCGGCTGCCCGCCGGCGACGCCGCGCGTCTCATTTCACAGATCCGGCACGCTTATTTGACAGACGCGTACTGACCCGGCACACGAACGTGCGTACGGTCAGCGGCGATGCCGACCGATCGCACGAAGGAGCTGGGCCGTCGCGGCGAGGAGCTGGCCGCAGAGCACTTCTCGCGGCTCGGCTACCGCGTGCTCGCGCGCAACCACCGCACCCGCTTCGGCGAGCTCGACCTCGTGCTGGCCGACGAGGCGGGCGACACGATCGTGTTCTGCGAGGTCAAGTCCCGCCGGCTCGGCGGCGACTGGCGCGACAACCTGCACGCCGGCAAGCGCAAGCAGGTGCGCACGATGGCCGCGGCCTGGCTCAGCGAGGTCACGGACCGCCCGCACCACGCCGACCTGCGGTTCGACGCCGTCGGCGTGACGCTCGACGATCACGGCCGGCTCGTCCGACTCGACCACCTCCAGGCGGCGTTCTGAGCCGTGATCGCGCGCGTCACCACCTTCGCCATCGACGGCGTCGAGTCCCGCCGGGTCTGGGTGGAGGCCGACATCCGCCAGGGCCTGCCGGCGTTCACGATCGTCGGGCTCGCCGACAAGGCGATCCGCGAGGCGCGTGAGCGCGTGCGCTCCGCGATCACGAACTCCGGCCACGTGTTCCCGGGGCTGAGGATCACGGTGAACCTCGCCCCGGCCTACCTGCGCAAGATCGGCCCGGGGTTCGACCTGCCGCTGGCGGTCGCGATCCTCGTGGCGTCCGATCAGCTGGAGCCCACCGCGGTCGAGGACTGCGCGATCGTGGGCGAGCTGTCGCTGAGCGGCGACGTCCGGGCGATCCGCGGCGCGCTGGCGATCGCCGAAGGCGTGCGCCGGCACCAGCTCCCGCGCTTGCTGCTGCCACGGGCCCGCGCGCCGGAGGCGGCGCTGGTGCCGGGCGTCACGGTGCTCGGCATCGAGTCGCTTCAGGGGGCGGTCGACGTCCTCGCGGGGCGCGCCGAGCCGCCTCCGCCGCCCCCGCCGGACCCCGAGCCCGAGCCCGATCCGATGCTCGACCTCGTGGACGTGCGCGGCCAGAACGCGCTGATCCCGGCGCTCGAGGTCGCGGCGGCCGGCGGCCACAACGTCTACATGCACGGCCCGCCCGGCACCGGCAAGACGATGCTGGCGCGGCGCCTGCCGTCGATCCTGCCGCCGCTGACGCCCGCCGAGGCGCTCGACGTCACGCGGATCCAGTCCGTCGCCGGTCTCCACGACGGGGCGGGCCTGGTCGCGCGGCGTCCGTTCCGCGCGCCGCATCACACGATCTCGGCCTCCGGCCTGGTCGGGGGCGGCGCCCACCCGCTGCCCGGCGAGGCGACGCTCGCGCACCATGGCGTGCTGTTCCTCGACGAGCTGTCCGAGTTCGTGCGCTCGAGCCTGGAGGCGCTGCGACAGCCGCTCGAGGACGGGCACGTGACGATCGTGCGCGGGCAGCAGGTCGTCGCGTTCCCCACGCGCTTCATGCTCGTCGCGGCCTCGAACCCGTGTCCGTGCGGCATGGGGGAGGAGGCGTGCCGCTGCACGGCGGCGGACCTCGCGCGCCACCAGCGGCGGCTCAGCGGCCCGCTGCTCGACCGCATCGACGTGCTGATCCCGGTCGCGCGGCCGCCCGCCGCCGCGCTGCGCGAGGAGTGCGCGCCGCCGTCGGCGGAGGTCCGCGCCCGCGTGATCGAGGCGCGCGAGCGCCAGGCCCGCCGGCTCTCGGCCTTCGGCCTGGCCTGCAACGCCCAGATGTCGCCGCGCGTGATGCGGGAGGTCGCCCAGCCGGCGCCGAGCGCACTGCGGCTGCTGTACGAGCTGCACGACCGCCACCGCCTGAGTGCCCGCGGGCACACCCGCGTGCTGCGCGTCGCCCGGACCGTCGCCGACCTCGAGGGCAGCGACCGCATCGGTCCCGACCACGTCCACATCGCCGCCGGGCTGCGGCTCGAGCAGCCGGCGCTGACCGCCGCCGTATGACCTACGACCTCGCCTGCGACGACTGCCTGCGGCGCACGGACCTGATCGCCGCGCTGGCGGGCTGGCTCGACGTCGAGTGGCGCCAGCGCCAGGCGCCGAGCCGCGTCCTCGCGCTCCGCGACGAGGAGCTGCTCGATGCCTGCGGCATGGCGGAGGTGCGCGAGCGCTACGCGCGGTTCACGCCGGCGCAGGCGCGCGAGGCGATCCACCGTGCCGAGCTCAACGCGATCTGCCGCTGCACCGACGCGTATCCCGGCCCGCTGCGCGAGCTCCACGATCCGCCCGCGGTGCTGCACGTGGCCGGCCGCGCGACGATCGTCGGGCTCGACGACGCCGTGGCGGTCGTCGGCGCGCGCCGAGCCACGCAATACGGGCTGACCGTGGCGCACGACCTCGGGCGCGGGCTGGCGTGCGCGCGGGTCAGCGTGGTGTCCGGCCTCGCGCTCGGCGTCGACTCGGCCGCCCACGCCGGCGCGCTCGCGGGCACCGGCCCGCCCGTCGCGGTTCTCGCCGGCGGCGCCGACCGCCCGTACCCGGCCTCCAAGCGCGCCCTCTACGACCACGTCTGCGTGCGCGGCGCGGTGGTCTCCGAGATGCCGCCCGGCTTCGGCGTCCACCGCTGGGCGTTCGTGGCCCGCAACCGGATCATCGCCGCGCTGTCGCGGGTCACGGTCGTCGTGGAGGCGACGGAGCGCTCCGGCTCGCTGACGACCGCCGACCTCGCCGCCGAGCTCGGGCGCACCGTCGCCGCCGTCCCCGGGCGCGTGACGTGCTCGACGGCGACCGGCGTCAACGGCCTGCTGCGCGACGGCGCGGTGCTCGTCCGCCACGTGCGCGACGTGCTCGACGAGTTGGCCGACCTCACCGGCTCGAGCTACGAGACCAGGCCGCCGGGCGGGGAGGACCTCGACCCCGCGGTGCGGCACGTCCTGGAGGCGGTCGGCGACGGCCATTCCACCCTGCCGATGCTCGTCGCCGCGGGGTTCGACGCTCGCACCGTGCTCGCCGCCCTCGGCGAGCTCGAGGGCCGCGGGCTGGTCCGACGCGGGTTCGGAGGCCGCTATGAACGCGTGCCGGTCTGAGACGGCCTCTAACCTGATCCGCCGTGAGCGAGCGGCTCGTACCGGCGGTGCTGTCGATCGCCGGCTCGGACTCCGGCGGCGGCGCGGGCATCCAGGCGGACCTGAAGGCCTTCGCGCGCTGCGGCGTCCACGGGATGACGGCGATCGCCGCGCTGACCGCGCAGAACACCGTCGGCGTCGCCGGGATCCATCAGGTGCCGGCCGACTTCATCGTCGAACAGGTGCGGGCGGTGACGGAGGACATCGGCGTGGACGCGGTGAAGATCGGGATGCTCGGGACCGCCGAGACCGTGAGCGCGGTGCGGGCGGCGCTGGAGCTGCTGGAGCCCGGGACCCCGGTCGTGCTCGACCCGGTGATGGTCTCCGAGTCCGGTGCGGTGCTGCTCGACGAGCCGGCGAGGGCGGCGATCGTCGAGGAGCTGCTGCCGCGGGTCACCGTGATCACGCCGAATCTGCCGGAGGCGCGGGTGCTGGCGGGCGCCGGCGAGCGCGACGACGCCGAGGCGCTGGCGCGGCGGCTGCACGAGCTCGGGCCGGAGGTCGTCGTGGTCACCGGCGGGCACCGCGAGACGGCGACGGACGTGTTCTTCGACGGCGAGGCGCTCGAGCACATCTCCGGCGAGCGGTATCCCGACGGCGCGGCGCACGGTTCGGGGTGCACGCACTCGTCGGCCCTCGCCGCTCACCTGGCGCTCGGGTGCACGCCGCTCGAGGCTGCGCGGGCGGCCAAGCGGATCGCGGGCGAGGCGGTGCGGGACGGGATCCGGGAGCTCGGAGCGGGCGCCGGGCCGGTCGACGTCTTCGCTCTGACCACGCGTGCTCAGGCCCGTCGAACGAGTGGGAAAGCCACCACCGGCCCTCTGCCATAATCGGCCGCGATGAAGTTCCTGCGCATGCGTCCGGGGCATGGCGAGCAGCTGATCGCCGAGGGGGATCTCGACGTGGCCGAGGATGCGGAGCGCCTCGTCGAGGAGTTCCGGCGGCAGCTCGACCAGGGCATGTGGGCGGCGATCCCGCTGACGACCGAGACGGGGCGTCGCGAGGCCGAGCTCGTGCGCGCGTTCGACGAGATCCCGCGCACGACGGATCGCGTGATCTTCTTTCCACGCGCCGCGGGTGGAGCGGAGTAGCGCGGCGTGACGGTCGCGCTCTGCGTCACGGCGATCGTCGTCATCGCGCTGCTCTCAGACATCACGTGGCCGTACATCGAGCGCCTGCTCGAACGCCGGCGCGCCAACCGGGATGCCCGCCGCCGCGGCGTCGCGGCGCCGTACGACCCGGGCCGCGAGCGCCGCGCCGAGCAGCGCGCCCGCGAGCTCCTGAAGTCGTGCGTGAACGACGAGGAGTGGGGGATGTACGCCGACCTCGGGTTCATCCGGGTCTGGGGCGGCCAGAGCGGGCTGCCGGCCGACGCGGCGCGCGACCTGCGCGGCGTTCCCTACGCCTACCTGATCTACCCGCACAAGCCGATCGTCGCCTACCTGCCGCAGACCGGCCAGCTGCTCAACGAGTACTGCGTCGAGTTCCCGGACGAGACGCGTCCCTACGGCTCGGCGCGGCTGCCGGACTCCGACGACGTGCTGGCCAAGTGGATGGCCCTCAAGGGCGACGAACGGCGCCTGATCTCGGAGGCCAACCTGCACCTGCCCGGGCGCCAGATCGACCCCAAGCAGGTCCATCGCGACATCTGGCGGCTCGGCCGCTGGGAGCGCGAGCGGCTCGAGCGCCGCGCCGGGGCGAACCCGGCCGCGCCGTCGCCGCCGCCCGCCCGGCACGACAACCCAGGCAGCTAGTACCGAGACACCGAGGAGGACCATGGGACGCCTGACCATTGCCGGCGCCATCGCGGCCGCGCTCTTCTGCGCAGCGCCCGCACTGGCCATCACGAACGGCGCGCCGGACGGCAGCCGGCACCCGAACGTCGGCGCGCTCGTGGCGCCGACCGCCTACTCGGACGGCACGTGGACGTACTGCTCCGGCACGCTGATCGCCCCCAAGGTGTTCCTGACCGCGGCCCACTGCGGCGACGCCCCCACCGAGCGTGTGCGGGTGACGTTCGACACCGCCTACCAGGACGGCGACGTCGTCTACGCGGGCACGTTCCACGCGAACCCGCTCTACGACCAGAGCCAGAGCGACCCGCACGACATCGCCGTCGTGGTGCTCGACAAGGCCGTCAAGGGCATCGCGCCCGCGAAGCTGCCCGCCGCGGGATCGCTGTCCAACCTGTCCGGCGCGCAGCAGTTCACGTCGGTGGGCTACGGCGCCTACGAGGTCACGAACGGCCCCGGCGGCCACCAGTTCCTCTACAACGACGTGCGCATGGTCGCGACCGGGACGCTGAACTCGATCAACAAGGCGTGGCTGCGGATCTCGATGAACCCGTCGACCGGCAACGGCGGCACCTGCTACGGCGACTCCGGCGGCCCGAACTTCGTCGGCGCCACGAACGTGATCGCGGCGACGACGATCACCGGCGACGCCGTCTGCCGCTCGACGAACGTCGACTACCGCCTCGACACGGCGTCGGCGCGGGCCTTCCTCTCGCAGTACGTGACGCTCCCGTAGATAGGCTCCCGCACATGGCCGGTCTCGATCCACGACATAACTCGCGGGCGCTCGTCGACGGCCCGGCGCGGGCGGCCGCCCGTGCCCAGCTCAAGGGCATCGGGTTCGACGACGAGGCGCTCAGCAAGCCGCTGATCGGCGTCGCCACGAGCTGGACCGAGACGATGCCGTGCAACTTCCACCACCGCGCGCTCGCCGCCAAGGTCAAGGAGGGCGTCCGCGCGGCCGGTGGGACGCCGATGGAGTTCAACACGATCGCGATCTCCGACGGGATCACGATGGGCTCGTCGGGTATGCGCGCGTCGCTGATCAGCCGCGAGGTGATCGCGGACTCGATCGAGCTCGTCGCGCGCGGGCACCTGTTCGACGCCGTGATCGCGATCTCGGGCTGCGACAAGACGATCCCCGGCACGGTGATGGCGCTGGCGCGGCTCGACCTGCCCGCCGTGATGCTCTACGGCGGCTCGATCCCGCCCGGCTCGTTCCACGGCAAGACCGTGACGATCCAGGAGGTCTTCGAGGCCGTCGGCGCCCACGCGGCAGGCCGGATGACCGACGAGGAGCTCAGCGAGCTCGAGGGGCTGGCGAGCCCCGGCGCCGGCGCGTGCGGCGGCCAGTTCACCGCCAACACGATGGCGATGGCCTTCCAGCTGCTCGGGATCAGCCCGATCGGCCCCAGCGACGTCCCGGCGCAGGACCAGACCAAGGCCCAGGCCGCCTACGACGCCGGCGCGCTCGTGATGGACGTGCTCGCCCGCGGCCAGCGGCCGAGCGAGATCATCACCAGGCCGGCGCTGGAGAACGCGATCGCCGGAGTGGCGATGAGCGGCGGCTCGACCAACGCCGTGCTGCACCTGCTCGCCGTGGCCAAGGAGGCGGGCGTCGAGCTGTCGATCGACGACTTCGACCGCATCGCGGCCGAGACCCCGCTGCTGTGCGACCTCAAGCCGTTCGGCCGCTTCGTGGCCACCGACCTGCACGCCGCCGGCGGGACCGCGGTCGTCGCGGCGCGGCTGCTCGAGCTCGGCAGGCTCAACGAGGACGCCCCGACGGTGAGCGGCAGGACGATCGGCGAGCACGCCCGCACCGCGGACGAGGCGCCCGGGCAGGAGGTCGTCCGCCCGCTCGGCGACCCGCTGAAGCCGACCGGCGGCCTCGCGATCCTGCGCGGCAACCTCGCCCCCGAGGGCTGCGTCGTCAAGCTCTCCGGGCACGAGCGGGTTCACCACGCCGGGCCCGCGCGCGTCTTCGACGGCGAGGAGGCCGCGATGGCGGCCGTCACCGCCGGGGAGATCACCGAGGGCGACGTCGTCGTCATCCGCAACGAGGGCCCCGCCGGCGGCCCGGGCATGCGCGAGATGCTCGCGGTCACCGCGGCGATCGTCGGCGAGGGGCTCGGCGACTCGGTCGCGCTGCTCACGGACGGCCGCTTCTCCGGCGCCACGCACGGGTTCATGGCCGGGCACATCGCGCCCGAGTCGGCGCTCGGCGGGCCGATCGCCGCGGTCCGCGACGGCGACACGATCACGATCGACGTCACCAACCGGCGCATCGACCTCGACCTGTCCGACGAGGAGATCGCCGACCGCGTCCAGGCCTACCAGGCCCCGCCCGCGAGCTACCGCAACGGCGTGATGGCCAAATACGCCAAGCTCGTGTCGAGCGCCTCCGAGGGCGCCGTCACGCGCTGACGCCCTCGAGCCCGGCTTCCGGCTCCCGCTCTCCGGCGATGAAGCCGGCGACGAGCTCGTTGAAGCGCCCCGGCCGCTCCAGCATCGCCAGGTGGCCCGTGTCGTCGAAGATGACGCTGCGCGCGTTCTCGCCGATCAGATGCTCGAACATCTCGGCGTCCTCGACCGGGATGAGGATGTCGTTTCGGCCCCAGACGATCAGCACCGGGACCTTGATCCGCTCGAGCTTGTCGCGGAACGAGTAGCCGAGCAGGGCGCGGAACGCGTCGTTGAAGCCCGGGGAGCCCGCCCCGCGCACGAGCTCGGTGCTCAGCGGCACGGACAGGCGCTCCGGGTAGCGGACCACGGCCTGCAACGCTGCGCGGCGCAGCCGCGGACGGCGGATCGCGGCCCCGGCCTGCGCGCCGGCGCGCGCGGCAAAGGCCGCCCACCCGCGCGCGACCGCCAGGACCGGCTCGCGGCTCACGTACTCGGTCGAGAGCCCGGCGGCGGAGACGAGCACGAGCTTGTCGACCCGCGTGGGGAACGACACGGCCAGCTCGGCGCCGACGAAGCCGCCCATCGAGTTCCCGATCACGACCGGGCACTCGACGCCCAGCTCCTCGCAGACCCGGTCCGCGGTCCTGGCGAAGTTGGGGATCGACAGCTCGCCCGCGGGCATCTCGGACTGCCCGAAGCCCGGCAGGTCGAACGTCACGCAGCGGCGGGTGGCCATGAACGCCGGGATGTTCAGCAGCCAGTTCTGCCAGACGCCCCCCAGGCCGTGGATGAACAGCAGGGGCGGGCCGTCCCCGCCGGTGTCGACGACGTGCACGCGGCGGCCGTCGATCTCGATGTCGCGGGAGAGCGACGGCCAATCGACCTCCATCCAGGTGCGGTCGTCGCCGGACGCGTACGTGTGGTCGGCCCCGGGGCGCAGGACCCCGTTGCGCGCCCGGTCCAGAACTTCGCGATAGACGCTCGCCACGGCCGTTCTAGGGTAGTGGGCCTCCATGCCCGAGCGCCCCGCACTCCCGGCCCCCACCGACAGCGACCCGCGGTCGCTGCTCCCGGCCATCGAGCCCGATCGCCGGGTCACGGACTGGGGGCGCTCCGAGCTCGTCGAGGGCCTGTTCGACGCCACGATCTACGAGTTCCTCTACCACTACTGGTTCCGGGTCGAGGTCGAGGGGATCGAGAACGTCCCCGCCACCGGCGGCGCCCTGCTCGTCTCCAACCACGCCGGCGCGCTGCCGCCGGACGCGCCGATGATCGCCAAGGCGGTCAAGGAGGAGCACTCCCGGCCGCGGCCGGTGCACCTCACCGTCGAGCATTTCTTCAAGGGGTATCCCGGGCTGGCGATGCTCATCAACAAGCTCGGCGGCGTGCCCGCGCACCCGGCCAACGTGCACCGCCTGCTGTGCGACGAGCAGCAGCTCGTGCTCGTGTTCCCCGAGGGTCGCAAGGGCACGGAGAAGCTCTACAAGGACCGCTACCGGCTGCGTCGCTTCGGCCGCGGCGGGTTCGTCGAGGCGGCGATGCGGGCACGCGTGCCGATCGTGCCGATCGCGGTGGTCGGCGCCGAGGAGGCGATGCCGACGTTCGCCCAGGTCGGCCTCCTGCGGCGCCTCACGGGGCTGATCTACTTCCCGATCACGCCGCTCTTCCCGCACCTCGGCCCGATCCTCGGCTCGGCGTACCTGCCGGCCAAGTTCCGCATCCGCTTCATGGACCCGATCCCCACGGACCAGTGGGGCGAGCGCCCGTGGGACGACAAGGGCCTCGTGCAGACCGTGGCCGAGGACGTGCGCGCGCGGATCCAGGACGAGCTGATCGACCTCGTGGCGCATCGCCGCTCGGTGTGGTTCGGATGAGCCGGATCCTCATCACCGGCGTCTCGACCTACTGGGGCGGCCGCCTGGCGCAGGCGCTCGAGCGCGAGCCCGGCGTGGAGGCGATCATCGGCGTCAGCCCCGACGACCCGAGCTGCCCGCTGGAACGCACCGAGTTCGTGCGCGTGGGGCTCCACCACGCGCTGCTGCGGCGGATCGTCGACGCGGCCGAGATCGACACGGTGATCGACACGCGGCTCGTCGTGGACTCGCTCACCGCGCCGCCGCGCGTGGCCCACGAGGCCAACGCGATCGGGACGATGAACATCCTGGCCGCATGCGGCGGGCGCGGCTCGCCCGTGCGCAAGGTCGTCTTCAAGTCCTCCGCGCACTACTACGGGTGCGAGCGGGACGACCCGGCGTTCTTCACCGAGGCCATGCGCCGCCCGCACCCGCCGCGCACGCGCCTGGAGTCGGACATCCTCGAGGCCGAGAAGGCGGTCGACGGCTTCGCCGAGCGCAACCCGGACGTCACGGTGAGCGTGCTGCGCTTCTGCAACGCGCTCGGGCCGGACCTGCGGACCTCGCACATCGAGCTGTTCGCGATGCCCGCGATCCCCTGCATCCTGGGCTTCGACCCCCGCTACCAGTTCATCCACGAGGACGACCTCGTCAACGTCCTGCGCTTCGCGGTCGAGCACGACCTGCCGGGCGTCTACAACGCCGCGGGGGACGGCGTGCTGGCGCTGTCGGAGGTCGCGTCGCTGCTCGGCCGCCCGCTGGCGCCGATCCTGCCCCCGTGGGGGACGTCGCTGGGCGCCGCCGCGCTGAAGCCGCTGGGCGTCCGCGTGCCCGAGGAGGTCCGCAATCAGCTGCGCTACGGCCGCGGGATCGACAACCGCAAGCTCAAGGGCGCCGGCTACACGTTCGCCTACACGAGCCGCGAGACCGTGCTCAAGCACGCCGAGGCGCAACGGGTGCGCCGCCTGCGCGACGGTGCCGCCGAGCCGTACCGCTACGAACGCGAGGTCGAGGAGTTCCTACGCTGGAGTCCCAGCGTGCGGAGGAAGGGCACCGTGTAACGCCACAGACGTTGCAGGGGTTCCTAGTGTCTGCCGTACGGCCTACCATCTCGGAGCCCCATGCCACGACGCCTGATCGCCGTTCTCCTACTCACAGCGACGGTCCTCCTCGTCGGGGCGGGCAGCCTGTACGCGTTCGACCGCTCGGCCCGGACGAAGATCGCCGAGGGCGTGACGGTCAACGGCGTGCCGGTCGGCGGGCTCACGCCGGCGCAGGCGCGCGCCAAGCTCAGCGCCACGCTGCTCAAGCCGCTCGACCGCCCGGTCCGCGTCCGCTACCCCGGCCGGCACTTCACGCTGACGCGCAAGGCGGCGCATATCGCGATCGACATCGCCGGGTCCGTGGATCGTGCGATGGCCGCCTCGCGGGCCGGCAACCTGTTCAGCCGGACCTGGCGCGAGGTGCGCGGCACGCCGCTGAACACGCGGGTGCACGCCAAGATCCACTACGACCGAGCGGCGGTGCGCCGGGTCGTGGACCGGGTGGAGCGCACGCTCACGATCACCCCGCGCGAGGCCTCGCTGGACCTCTCGCACGGCAGGGTCGAGACGGTCGCGTCGCGTGACGGCCGCTCGGTCAACACGCGCAAGCTGCGGCTCGACATCAAGGCGGCGCTGCTGAACGCCGGCCGCCGCGTCGCTCGCGTGCGCACCGCGGTCGTCAAGCCCAAGGTCTCGAGCGAGGATCTCGCCAAGCAATATCCGGCGGTCATCATCGTCAACCGCGGCGCGTTCACGCTCACGCTCTACAAGAACCTCAAGCTGGCCAAGACGTACCACATCGCCGTCGGCCAGGTCGGCCTCGAGACGCCGGCCGGCCTGTACCACATCCAGAACAAGGCGATCAATCCCGCGTGGCACGTCCCGAACTCGGCGTGGGCGGGCAAGCTCGCCGGCACCGTGGTCCCGGGCGGCACGCCGCAGAACCCGCTCAAGGCCCGCTGGCTGGGCATCTTCGACGGCGCCGGCATCCACGGCACCGACGCGACGAGCTCGATCGGCAGCGCCGCCTCGCACGGCTGCATCCGGATGCTGATCCCAGACGTGATCGAGCTCTACGACCAGGTCCCGGTCGGCGCGCCGATCTACATCGCCTGAGCTCGCGTCGAACGTCAACCGCGGATGGGTAGGGCGGCTGGGTGCCCTACCCAGCCGAAGTTCGTCCCGGCACTCCGATCGAATCGATCGGCACCTCGTGCCAGCCCTGCTGCAACAGGGAGGCGTGATGGTCCTGGTGGCGAATGCACAGAGCACCGATGTACACGCCCTCGCGCACCTCCTTGCGCATCACCGCGTACCACATGGTCGTCGCGTCCCCGGTGCCCTGGATCCGGTGCCAGGGCCGCGGCGGCGGCTGGTCGCCGTCCGCGACGCCCGCCTCCACGAGCTGGCGCTGGGTCGCCACCTGACCCGTGGAGGTGTCGATGAAGAACACGGCCACGCAGCCGCAGGCTAGCGAGGCCTGGGCGAGCGCCCTGCGCCGCTTCGACCGGGACCTCCAGCGCCGCGGCGCGGCCGAGCGGACGCGCAAGGCGTACGGCGCGGACGTCGGCGAACTCGCCACCTGGGCCGCCGCCCAGGGCCTCGAGCCCGCCGCGCTCACCTACCGGCTGCTGCGCGGATACGCCGCCCGCCTGTCCGACCGCGGCGCGGCCCCCCGGACGCTTGCGCGCAAGCTTGCGTCGGCGCGTGCGTTCTTCCGTTCGATGGTCGAGCACGGCGACATGGCCGCCAACCCCGCGGACCTGATCCCGCCGCCGAAGCAGCCGCAGCCGCTCCCGCGCACGCTCAGGCCCGCCGACGTCGCCACTCTGCTCGACCGCATCCCCGCGACCACGCCACTGGAGCTGCGCGACCGCGCGCTGTTCGAGCTCGCCTACTCGTGCGGCCTGCGCGCGGAGGAGCTGGTCAACCTCGACGAGACGTCGGTCGACTTCGACGCCGAGCAGGTGCGCGTGGAGGGCAAGGGCTCCAAGACGCGCTTCGTGCCCGCCGGCGAGCCCGCCCTGGCCGCCCTCGGCCGCTACCTGGAGCGCGGCCGGCCGGCGCTCTCCGCCTCCACCCGGGACCCCGCGCTGTTCCTCTCCAAGTCCGGCCGGCGGCTGTCGACATCCGACGTCCGGCGCCGCCTGCGGGTGTGGGCGCGCCACGCGGCGACCCAGGGCGCGGTGCACCCGCACGCCCTCCGCCATTCATTCGCGACTCATCTTCTGGACGGAGGTGCCGATTTACGGGCCATCCAGGAGATGCTCGGACACGCGTCTATATCCACGACCCAGGTCTACACTCGGGTAGAGTCCGCTCGCCTGCGCGCGGCGTACCTGCGCAGTCACCCGCGGGCATAGGGGAGCGCTCTGGACACCAACGTCAAAGCCCTCGAGCTCAAGGAGCTCTGGCGCCGGTACAAGGACGAGGCGTCCGAGCCGGCCCGGGAGAAGCTCGTCGTCGCCTACTCGCCGCTGGTCAAGTACGTGGCGGGGCGGATGTCGTCGGGCCTGCCCGCGCACGTCGAGGAGTCCGACCTCATCTCCTACGGGCTGATCGGCCTCATCAACGCGATCGAGCGCTTCGACGTCGAGCGCGAGATCAAGTTCGAGACCTACGCCATCACGCGCATCAAGGGCGCGATCATCGACGAGCTGCGCGCGCTCGACTGGGTGCCGCGGTCCGTGCGCGCCCGCGCCCGCGAGATCGAGCGCATCCACGCGAAGCTCGAGCATCGCCTGCACCGCACGCCGTCCGACGAGGAGATGGCGCGCGAGCTGGGCGTCACCGCCGAGGAGTTCCAGGAGACGCTCGTCAAGATCTCCAACTCGACGGTCGTGGCGCTCGACGAGCTGTGGGCGGTCTCCGACGCCTCGGGCGACCAGGTGTCGCTGCTCGACACCCTCCAGGACCCGGACGCGCCCGACCCCCAGCAGCTCCTCGACGCCTCCGAGCTCAAGGACCGGCTGGCCGACGCGATCTCCGCCCTCCCCGAGCGCGAGAAGCTCGTGATCGCCCTCTACTACTACGAGAACCTGACGCTCCGGGAGATCGGCGAGGTGCTCGGCGTGACCGAGTCGCGCATCTCCCAGCTGCACACGAAGGCCGTCCTGCGCCTGAAGAGTCGCCTCCAGGGCGACAATCTCCGCGACTGAGCTACGCTCCCCCTCCCATCGAGGTGAGGGAGGTTCAGGTCGTCATGCAGGCCGCAGACAGGATTCGCAACGTGGCTCTAGTGGGCCACCGGGGGAGCGGGAAGACGTCGCTGCACGAGGCGCTCTTGCACGAGGCCGGCGCGACGACCCGGCTCGGCTCGGTGGCCGAAGGAACGACGGTCTCGGACGCCGACGAGGACGAGAAGGCCCGGAAGATGTCGATCTCCGCGTCGCTCGCGTCGTTCGAGTGGAGGGACGTGAAGGTCAACCTCGTGGACACGCCCGGCGAGCCGTCCTTCATCGCCGACGCGCTCGGGGCCCTGCGCGTGTGCGAGTCGGCCGTGTTCGTCGTCAACGGCGTGCTCGGCGTCGAGGTCCAGACGCAGCGCCTGTGGCAGCGCGCGCAGGAGCTCGGCGTGGCGCGCCTGGTCTACGTGAATATGCTCGACCGCGAGCGGGCGGACTTCTACCGCACGCTCAACGCGCTCAAGGACGCCTTCGGGGCGCACGTGGTCGCCACCGAGATCCCGATCGGATCCGAGCACGAGACACGCGGCGTGATCGACCTCGTGGACATGAAGGCCTACGAGTACAAGGACGGGAGCTGCTCGGAGATCCCGATCCCCGACGACATGGCCGACCTCGCGCAGGAGTACCGCGAGAAGCTGATGGACGAGGTGGCCGAGAACTCCGAGGCGCTGATGGAGCGCTACCTGGAAGGCGAGGAGATCTCCCACGACGAGATCGTCACCGCCCTGGAGGACGGGACCGACCACGGGCACATCTTCCCGGTCACGTGCGGCGTCGCCACCAGCCGGCTCGGCTCCAACCGCCTGCTCGACGCGATCGTCGACGACCTCCCCTCGCCGGTGCAGCACGGCGGCCTCGTGCTGGAGAGCACGACGCTCGAGCCGGACCCGGACGCCGAGATGTTCGCCTACGTGTTCAAGACGCGCGCCGACCCGTACGCGGGCCGCATCAACCTCTTCCGCGTCTACCAGGGCACCGTCACCCACGACACCCAGGTGATGAACACGCGCACCCATCACAAGGAGCGCATCGGCCAGCTGCTCGTGCCGCAGGGCAAGGAGGTCAAGCAGGCCGAGGCGTTCGGGCCGGGCGACATCGGCGCGGTGGCCAAGCTCAAGGAGACGCACGCGGGCGACTGGCTGGCGGCGCGCGACGAGCCGATCGAGATGCCGTCGGTCAAGCTCCCCGCGCCGGTGATGGCGTTCGCGATGGAGCCCGCCTCCAAGGGCGACGAGGACAAGGTCTTCACCGCGCTGCGCCGCCTCCAGGAGGAGGACCCGACGATCGACCTGCACCGCGACACGCAGACCGGCGAGCAGATCGTGGCCGGCCTCTCGCAGATCCACGTCGAGGTGATCGTCGAGCGGATGCGCGCGCGCTTCGGCGCCGAGGTCGTCCTCAAGCCGCCGCGCGTGCCCTACCAGGAGACGATCCGCCAGGGCGCCAAGGCGCACGGCCGGCACAAGAAGCAGACCGGCGGGCGCGGCCAGTTCGGCGACTGCCACATCGAGATCGAGCCGCTCGCCGAGGGCGAGTTCGAGTTCGTCAACGCGATCAAGGGCGGCGTGATCCCGCAGGGGTTCATCCCCGCGGTCGAGAAGGGCGTGCTCGACGCGATGGAGCAGGGCGCGGTGGCCGGCTACCCGGTCAAGGGCGTGAAGGTGACGCTGTTCGACGGCTCCTACCACACGGTCGACTCGTCGGAGATGGCGTTCAAGCTCGCCGGCTCGCTGGCCATGAAGGACGCGCTGTCGCAGGCGGGAGCGGTGCTGCTGGAGCCGATCATGCTGCTGACCGCGTCGGTCCCCGACGAGTCGGTCGGCGACGTCATGGGGGACCTCTCCTCGCGCCGCGGGCGGCCGCTGGGCACCGAGGCGGTGGGCGGCATGACCGAGGTCAAGGCGGAGGTCCCGATGGCGGAGATCCTCACCTACGCCCCCGACCTGCGTTCCCTGACCGGCGGCCAGGGCGAGTACACGATGGAGTTCCTGCGCTACGAGGAGGTCCCCGCGCATCTCGCCCAGAAGGTGGTCGAGAAGGCCCACGAGGAGGAAGAGGTCCGGGCCTGAGCTAACCTGGCCACTCCTTGGCCCGCACCCGGGACATACGCACGAACCAGGTCGATCTCGCCTGCGACGTCTGCGGGCGCACGCTGCTGCGCGGCGAGCACGCCGAGACGTTCCTGGCCGGCGGCTCGCGCCGCCAGGTGTGCGTCCTGTGCACGGCCCGGGCGCAGCACGAGGGGTGGAT